>BNJV01002375.1_pt1 | contig 93176 bp, 129 predicted proteins | sample 8540591 | NCBI WGS metagenome assembly BNJV01 (sample SAMD00202457, study PRJDB9452) | human saliva metagenome | host: Homo sapiens | reverse complement strand
ATCCTGGTCCCGCAGTCGGTGAACGCCCCGCCGGACTCCGAGGTCACCGTCACGGTCGTGGACCACTCCTGCTGCGATCACTCGCGGCCAGCACCGTCCCGGCCAACCTGACGGTCGACTACACCGTCACCAACGGCATCCTCCAGCGCAACCCGGGAAGGTCGCGATCGTCCCGGTGACGCAGTCCCAGCAGCCGCCGGTGGTCACCGACGACTACCGCCGTCATGCGGGCGGGACGTCGTCACCGCCTACCCGTCCTGGACAACGACTCCTCCCCTCGGGCCTCAACCTGTCGGTGGACTCTCAGGTCAGCCTCGTGGGCGACGAGCTGGGCACCGCCTGCGGTCAGCGAGACACGTCCGCTTCCGCGCCGGCGGCCAGCCCGGACGCACCTCGCCTACACGGCCAAGGACGATCAGGGGCAGACCGCCTCCGATCCTCACCGTGGAGTACGCGCGCAGGACGCCGAGCGCAACTCGCGCCCTCGCCCGCGCAACCTGAGGCCCGCACCCTGGCCGGCTCGGCCACAGGCATCACCGTGCCCTGGACGGCATCGACTCGACGGCGACTCGGTGAGCCTCGTGCGCCTCAACCAGGCCCCCTCCTGGGCTCGGTGGAGGTCAACTCCTCGTGGCTGACCTACAAGCCCGCCGAGGGCGCCACCGGCACCGACACTTCACCTACGTCGTCGAGGACCGCTTCGGGGCCCAGTCCACCGGCTGTCCGCGTGGGCGTCGCTCAGCCTCCCCGCTCAGCGTGGCCCCGGTGGCACCGACGACCCTGGTCGTGGCCAAGCCCGGACGCACCGTGGCCGTGGACGTCCTGTCAGCGACCTGGACACCGACGGCGACACCCCTGTCGCTGGGGGCGACCCGTCCTCAGCGACTCGTCGCTGGGCGTGTCACCCGCGCCGGCCGCCTGGTGCTCAACCTGCCGGACGAGGAGGGCAACCACTCGGTGCCTACCACCGTCTCCGACGGGCGCGGCGCACCGACACGGGCACCGTCACCGTCCAGGTCTCCAAGCGACGCCCCCTGGCCAACCCGGTGGGCGTGGACGACTACGTCACCGTCGACCAGGTCGACGCCAGCAGCAAGGTGACCATCCCGGTCCTGGACAACGACAAGGACACCGACGGCTCGCCGTGGGACCTCAAGCTTCCTCCTCCGACCCCGACGTCGAGGTGGGCAAGGACTCCATCAGCCCTCACGGTGGGCGAGACCCAGCGGCTCGTGCTCTACACGATCACCGACGCCGACGGGCTGACCAGTCACGCCGTCGTCGTGGTGCCGGCCCGGTCCGCCCTGCGGCCCCGGATCAACCCTCGGCCGTGCCCGCCCACGTGCTGGCGGACAAGACCACGGACATCAACCTGTCCTCCTACATCCTCACCCGTGAGGGCACCAAACCCGTCATCACGGACACCTCCTCGATCCACATGGCCAAGGGCACCAAGGACGCCAAGACCGCCTCGAGCGGGACGGCCCTGTCCTTCACGCCCGAGTCGGGCTTCACCGGCCAGACCTCGGTGACCTTCACCGTGGCCGACGGCACCGGCTCGGACGCCCTGAGCTCCACGCTCACGCTGCCGATCGTCGTGGACTCCTCGACCAACAAGCCGCCGACCTTCACGCCCACAGAGGTGAAGGTGGCGCCTGGAGAGGGAGCCGTGACGGCCAACCTGGCGGCCATGACCAGCGACCCGGACCCGAGCGACAAGCTCTCCTTCCAGGCCGGCCCGGCCCCCGCGGGCTTCGACATCTCCCTGAGTGGTTCGTCCCTGTCGGTCAAGGCGTCCGACAAGGCCACCGAGGGCACCACCGGCTCCATCCCGATCACCGTCTCCGACGGCGTCAACCGCGGTCAGCGCTTCCCTGCCCGTGCGGGTGAGCGCCTCCAACAAGCCGCTCATGACAACGGCTCCGATCAATCTGGAGTCCCGCAACGGCGAGGGCGGTGAGCGCCGACGTGTCCACGGCGGTGACCAACCCTTCCCGGACAAAGCCGATCACCCTGTCCGGCACCCCGACGATCACCTCCGGTCAGGGCACCGTGAGCGTCTCGGGCACCACTGTCACCATCACCCCGAACGCCGGCTTCCACGGCACCATCACCGCGCAGTACAAGGTGCTGGACTCCACGGCTCCGAGTCGCGCGCCGTCACCGGGACGATCACCGTGCAGGTCGGCGGTGTGGCGCCCACAGCCCCCTCCGGGGTGAACGTGGCACCCGTCGACGCCGACTCGGCACGGGTGTCCTGGACCGACGGCGCCGCCAACGGCTCCCCCATCACCGGTTACAAGGTGAGCGTCAACGGCTCCGAGCAGACCTGCACCACCTCGAACTGCCTCATCGGCAACCTGACCCCCGGCCAGACCTACAACATCCAGGTGGTGGCCACCAACAAGTAGCGAGCGACTCCGAGGCCACGACGGTGCCCTACCAGCACAACGCCACGGCCAAGACCCCGGTCCCGCCCCTCGCTGGCAGCCGGCTCCGGAAAGGTCACCGTCGGCTGGACCGAGGTGGACGACCCCTTCGGGGGCGCGACGACCTACGACGTGCGACTGTCGGACGGAACGGTGCTCACGGGCCTCACCGGAGGATCGGCGTCCTTCGACGTCACCCAGGACGCGCCTACACCGCTCAGGTGCGCGCCCGGTCGAGCCAGGGAACGGTCTCGGACTGGTCCTCCCCGTCCAACCCGGTGACGCCCTACGGTGAGCCCGGTGCCCCCGGCACCCCCGTCATCACCCCCAACGGGGACACGGTCACCGTCGGCTGGCAGGCGGCCAACGGCAACGGCAGCCCCGTGAGCTACACACTGCACTACTCCAACGGGAACACGAGCGACTCCAAGGACGTCGGAGGCGCCACCTCCACCACGGTCTCGATCTCCCGCGGGACCTGGACCTTCTGGGTCGAGGCCGACAACGGTCACGGCACCAAGACCTCGGCCCAGGCCAGCTACAGCTACAAGCCGGCCCCGCTGTCCCCCTCGACCCCGGCGGTCAAGGCCACCGGCAACAGCGGCGAGCTGTCCGTGAACGCCTCGCCGCGGGCCGGCAACGGCTGGAGCGTGGGCGACCTGACGGTGGAGTACTCCGTCGACCAGGTCAACTGGACCAGCTCCTCGACCATTCGGGGCCTGACCGACGGGCGGGCCTACACGGTCTACGCCCGGGTCAACGGCGGCGGGCAGTACTCCGACGTCGTCGCCTCCTCCCCGGTGGCGCCCTACGGTCCGCCCTCGGCACCGTCAGTCAGCTGCGAGCTCGGTGGCAAGAAGCAGAAGCACGCCGTGTGCTCCTGGTCCCCCGGCGCCAACAACGGCGCGGGCACCAGCTACGAGCAGACCGACGACGGCGGTGGGACCGTGGAGGACATCGAGGTGGGCGACACCTACGAGAAAGCTCAAGCGCGGCGAGTCGGTCACCTGGTGCGTGCGCGCCGGACCAACGCCGGAACCTCGGGTGGGGCTGCGACACCGTCACCAGGCCGTCCAAGCAGGGCGACGATGACGACGACGATGACCATCAGCAGGCCGTCCCAGTCGGCACCCAGCAGCAGTTCGCCGTGGACTACACGCAGCGATGCCGTCCCTTCGGCCCCTGGGGCACCTGCTACCAGATGGTCTTCGACATCACCGGCAATCCCAACAGCACCATGTCCTGCGGCTACTGGTACTGGGACACCTGGAACTGGCAGCCCGCCTGGAACGAGGAGGAGGTATCTCTCGATAAGAACGGGTACGCCCGGCACAAGTTCCCCCACCGGACACCGAACTGGAACCAGACCATCACCTGCACCCAGCAGTAACCGGATCATTAACCGGATCGATGCCGGTACGCAACAACTCACACACTCACATCTCTCCACCCGAAGGATCATTGATTCCATGCCGATGACCCCCGAGAACGCGACATGGTTCGCTGACGCCTTCTCCACCATTGTCAACAACGTCGGTCAGGCGCTGCTGGACAAGGAGGACGTGATCAAGCTGGCCCTGACCACCATGCTCTCCGAGGGGCACCTCCTGCTCGAGGACGCCCCCGGAACCGGTAAGACCGCCCTGGCCCGGGCCCTGGCGGCCTCGGTGCAGGGAACGCACTCGCGCATCCAGTTCACCCCCGATCTGCTGCCCAGCGACATCACGGGTGTGACGATCTACGACCAGAAGACCGGCTCGTGGGACTTCCACGCCGGCCCGATCTTCTCCTCGATCGTCCTGGCCGACGAGATCAACCGGGCCAGTCCCAAGACCCAGTCGGCCCTTCTGGAGGTCATGGAGGAGTCCCAGGTGACGGTCGACGGCGTGCGGCACACGACCGAGCGGCCCTTCATGGTCATCGCCACCCAGAACCCCATCGAGCAGGCCGGCACCTACCGCCTGCCCGAGGCCCAGCTGGACCGCTTCCTCATGAAGGCATCCGTGGGCTACCCCGAGCCGGGAGGCGCTCACCCGGATCCTGTCCAGCTCGGCCCACCCGGACCGCTCCAAGAGCCTGTCCGCGGTCGTGGCCTCCTCCGTCGTGGCCTCCATGGCGGACCTGGCGGCCTCCAACCACATCGAGAACTCGGTGCTGGACTACATCGGCGCCCTGGTCGAGGCCACGCGCGCCGCCGAGGAGATCCCGCATGGGCGTGTCGACCCGTGGCGCCATCGGCATGGCCCGGGCCGCCCGTGTCTGAGCCGCCGCCCAGGGCCGCAACTTCGTCCTGCCCGACGACGTCAAGGACCTCGCCGAGGTCGTGTGGGCCCACCGCCTGGTCATGGACCCCGACGCCGAGTTCACCGGCGCCACCGCCTCCGGCGTCATCACCGCCGCCCTGGCCCAGGTCCCCGCACCGACGACCCGCGATTGAGCCGTATGCCGCCTCAGACGACGTCGCAGAGCTCTGCCCGCCAGGTCCGCCCGGGGTCCGCGGGCCGGGCCAGCCATCCGTCCCCTCCGCAGCAACGCCCTCGATCCTCGGGAGCAGCGGCGCCCAGCGGCATCCCCGACGTCGACGATCCACGAAGGCCTCGGCGTCCGCTGCGTCGTCGGCGTCCGCGAGCACGCGCCCTGACCGCCCGGCCGGCGCGGTCCTGGCTGACTGACGCCGTCGCCAGTGCGCTGCGGCCGCTGCGCTGGCTGCTGCAAACGATCACCCCGATCGGATGGGGCTGCCTGGTGCTGCTCGTGGCCTGCGGGCTGACCGGGGCCGTCATGGGGCTGGCAAGAGGCGTGGAGCGCCGCCATCGTCGTCGGCATCGTCGTCGTGAGCGCCTGGCTGTGGCTCATCCCCGCGGCGGGATACTCGGTCAACCACAACCTGCTCGAGCCGCGCGTCACCGTGGGCGACCACGCGCTCATCCGTCTGACCGTCACCAATCCTCGCCCGAGGCCGCTGCTGCCCTCGCGCATGGAGATGCCCGTGGGGCCGGGGAGCGCCGTCTTCGTCGTCCCCACCCTGACTCCCCGGGCCGTCCACGAGCGCGGCTTCGTCCTACCCACGCAGCGCCGCGGCATCGTCACCGTGGGCCCGGTCCTGGCGGTTCAGCGCGACCCGGTGGGGCTGCTCCAGCACGAGCGCTCCCTGACCACGCCGCAGCACATCCACATCCACCCGCGCACCCTGCGCCTGGGCACCGTCCTGCACGGCGTCCTGCGCGACATCGAGGGCGCCGTCACCCAGGACCTGTCCAGCTCCGACGTCGCCTTCCACGCCCTGCGCGACTACGTCCCCGGCGACGACCGGCGCAACGTCCACTGGCGCACCACCGCGCGCACCGGCCGGCTCATGGTGCGTCAGTTCGAGGAGACGCGCCGCTCCAGCCTGCTCGTCCTGCTGTCCACCCGCCAGGACGACTACGCCGGTGAGGAGGACTTCGAGACCGCGGTGTCCATTGCCTGCTCCCTGACCATGGACGCGATCCAGGACGGGCGCGAGGTCCGCTTCATCACCCAGATCGGTTCCCTGCCCACCTCCTCGTCCCTGCGGATGCTGGACACGTCCTGCCTGCTGAGCACCGGTGAGGACGACGTCAGCTGCGACCTGCTGGTGCGGCACGCCTGTACGGCGCACCCCGAGGCCTCTATCGTCTCCTTGTCACCGGTCAGCAGGTCGACCGTGCCACCCTGGCCCGGGCCCGCGGCCTCGCCTCCCCCTGTCCATGGTGGCCGTGACCCGCGCACAGGGCAGCAGGGGCTGTCGCGCCACCACGCCGGCACGATGCCGGTGGTGGACATGGACCGTCTTGAGCAGCTTCCCACCGCCCTGAGGCGAGCACTATGACCCCGACGACCTCCACCGCCGTCCCCCGCGCACCGCGGACTCTCCGCTCTCCGGCTCCCCGCCGGTGCACCGTCCCCGCCGAGTCCTCCTCGCAGGCGCGGCGGCCCCTCGCACGCTCGCCCGAGTCGGCCTCCTCCTGGTCGACGGCGACGTCGTCGCGTACGCGCAGCCTCTACAGCACCGAGACGACCCGGCCCGCCCGGTCGATCACCGGCGCCGGACCGCTCCTGTCGCGTCCGTCCCGGCCGGCGCTGTCGGCCCGTCGGTTCCTGCCCCCAGGCGCGGCGCCAGTCTCCGTACCGGCGGTCGCCGCCCTCGAGATGGCTCTGGCGGCTGGGATCATCGCCGTCGGCGCGATCCCGTTCCTGCCGGTCTTCGCCTCCGTGGTCGGCTGCCTCGCCGTCGGCTGCGGGCGCTCGATCGGAGCGCTGACCTCGATGGTCTGCTCGCGCCCTGCGCCTGTCGGTGCTGCCGAGCATGGCCGCCCTGGCGCTCGTGCACGTCCCGGTGGCCCCGTGGCTGCTGACCGACGTCGGCTCCGGGCTCACGGCCGTCAAGACCGTTCTGGCCTCCACGGTCACCGTGTGGCGCGACGCCCTGACCGTACCCGATGCCGCTGAGCTCCTTCAGCGGGATGACGGTGCTGCCGTGGCTGACCGGGCCTGATCGTCTCGGCGCTGGCCACCCGCCTCATTCTGGCGGGCCGTGAGGTTCTGGCGGTCTGAGCCTGGTCCCGCTGCCCGTCGTCGGCATCGGCTGGGGCGGGTCAGAGGCCGTGCGCCCCACCGCGCTGGGCATCCTGTTCATCGTCGGCATCCTGGCCCTGTGGACCTGCGGCTCCTGCGGCAGCGACGCAGCCACGTCATCGAGGCCCTGGACCTGAGCTCCTTCTCGACGACCTCGGGGACCACCAGCGCCCGCTCCACCGGTGACCTCGGCCGGGCGGCTCCCTGCGAGGGGCGGTCATCGCGGCCGTCCTGCTCATCGTCACCTCCCTGGCCGCCCTGGCCTCTCACCCCCGCCGCCCCCGCCTCCCGGACAGTGGTGCGCGACCTCTTCCAGCCGCCCCTGGACCTGACCGAGTACGCCAGTCCGCTGTCCCTGGTGCGCACTCTGGAGACCGACAAGGCCCACACCCGGCTCATGAAGCCCACCAACCTGCCCTCGGGCGGGCGCATCCGCATCGCCGCCATGGACTCCTACGACGGCCTGTCGGCCCACATCGGGCAGAACGAGAACGGCCAGTCGCGCTTCGAGCGCATCGGCGACAAGACCCAGCTGACGGCCAGCCGGCTCGACGGGCACAAGCAGACCTCCTCCCTGACGATCGAGGACTACAGCTTCCCCTGGGTCCCCACCATGCCCGAGACGATCCGCATCGAGTCCTCCGGCCCGCGTCAGTCCGCCCTGCGCGAGGGCATGTACTACGACAAGTTCTCCTCCACCGGCATCGCCACCAGTGGCCTGGCCGAGGGCGACGTCCTCACCGAGCGGGTCGCCCCCTACACCGCGCCCTCCGAGGCCACCCTCAACAAGGCGTCCCTGGCCCAGACCGCGCTGGGACCGATCGAGCAGGTGCCGTCGTCGGTGGCCTCCCTGGCCAAGGAGATCGTCGGGGCGGAGTCCAACCCCATCGCCCAGGTCCGGGCGCTCCAGCAGCGCCTGCGCACGAGCTACTACTCCGACGGCACCAAGAGCCCTCGCAGCCGGGGCACGGGGCCGCCCGCATCGCCTCGATGGTCGAGGCCGACTCCCTCATCGGCGACGACGAGCAGTACTCGGTCCCTCGCGATGCTCATGTGCCGTTCGCTCAACATCCCGGCCCTGCGTGGTCATGGGCTTCGACCCGGCCACCGACGGCGATGCCAAGACTGTCACGGGTGAGGACGTCAAGGCCTGGGTGGAGATCCTTCGAGGGTCTGGGTGGGTCTCCTTCGACGTGACCCCGGACCGCGACCAGATCCCCAGCAGCAGACCACCCAGAAGGTCTCCAACCCCGAGCCCAACGTCCTCCAGCCCCCGCTGCCCAACGAGGACCCGGCCCAGCTGCCCCCAACCACGAGGGACCCCCAGCGCGACGACCCCCAGGACGATGATAAAGGGAGGTCTGCCGACCGCGGTCATCGTCGTCGGCGGCTCCATCCTAGCCATCGCGGCGGTCGTGGGCTCCGTCCTGGGCTGGAAGGCCTGGCGACGCAGCCGACGGCGCGGACGCACTCGGCGTCGGCAACGCCCTGGGAGCCTGGGAGGAGATCCTCGACCGTGCCCGCGACCTGGGGCGCGTCCCCGGGTGGGGAGCCACACGGCGCAGGCGGCCGAACAGCTGGCCCTGCACTTCCCGCAGGCCGATCTGCCCCGCTTCGCCGGAGCAGTTGACACTCAGGTCTTCAGCTCCGGGGAGCCCGCGTCGTACGCTCTAGGGGAGTTGTGGGAATCCTCAGATACGCGATCGTCCGTTCCATGGGAGCGGAACGCTCGCGCCTGGGGGCGGGCCATGGCCCGCCCTGTCCCACGCTCTCTATCCACCCCGCCGGGAGGCGTCCGTCGACCCGGGAGGTTGCGGTCATGACGATCACGGCTGACGCCCGTAGCAGCGCCCCGACCGCTTGGGGCCGCCGGGGTCCGCTCACTCCTCCGGCGCTGCGTCACAGGCCGAGATCGAGCCCGTACGGCATGATGCCGGGCGCACCTGCCGGAAGCGGTACCGAGAGCGTCGGGCACGGACGAGCACAGGGCGACGGCGTCGACCACCTCGTCTCACAAGCCGCATCCGCCCCGTCGTCAGCTCTCGGCCCCGGTCAGGGGCGCGTGTCGTCGCCGCGGGTCATCGACCTCGTCGTCGGGTCGCTTCTGGCACGGGCCTGACCGCCCTCATCTGGCGGGTGGGAGGCCGTCCGGTCATGACCAGCGACTCTGATCGCCTTCGGGTGGTTGTCGCGCTGCGGTGGCTCGCCATCCGCCACCAGCGCTGGTCCCTGGGCGGCATCTGCTCAGGATCCGCATGCTGGGGGCCCCGCAACCAGACCCCCTCACCGTTGGGTTCCTTCCTCCACGCGGACCTCATCCTGGCCGTCAGCATCACTACGCTCGGTCTGGGCACCATCGCGCTCATGCGCACGGCGGCCGCCGACCCCGAGGGGCGCGGCTGGCACGACAAGCTCTCCGGGATGGCCCTGCTGCATGCCAGAAGGACCAACCGGCCGGGCCGGGACAATGCCGCAGCATCCGCCCCCACGGGATACCCGCAGGCCGTCCGGCGCCGGCCTCCGTACCGACCGACACCGCCGGCGCCCCGCGCGCACCTGGGCGGGACGGTGCTCCGAACTCCGCCCAGGCGCTCGCCCGCGGCCACCGGTTCGCCGACAGGATCCACGACGGGACCGGTCACCGCCGGCACCGGCGACGCCACACGCACAGCCCTCCCACCCAGCCCACCGAGGAGCCCGCATCCGCGGCCGTCTCAGCCCACCTCTCCCCGGCCTCAGGTCGGAGGCCGCTCCCCAGATCCCGTCGTCGGCGCGATCAGAAGGCGGGAAGAAGGCGGAGAGGGCCTTGCGACGCGCGTCCCGGGCGGGCTCGGCGAGCACGCGGCCGGCACCGGGCCCACTGCCGGAACCGCCGAGGCCACCGTGGGAGCCCAGAGCGCCACCGAGGCGGGTGTCGACACCTCCCCGGCGGAACCGCGCACCCGACGACGTCGGACCCGGTCTCCTCCTCGATCCGCCGGCCCCGACCGGCCCGCCCGGGTCAGCCCGCGCGCCACGCCGGCCGAGCCCTGGCCGCCGGCTCGCCCAGCAGCGCCCCCTCGCGGAAGGCCTCGGCCACAGCGGCCGCCTACACCTCGGCGGTCTCCGGCGGTCATTCTCCGCCGACGGCTACGCGTCGTCATGGCACCCAGAACGGCCAAGGCCGCCAGGGCGGCGACCGTGTCATCGGCCTCCTGCGGCATCGGCGGCCTCCGCCAGCCCAGCCGTCTCCACGCCGACGCCGCGACCGTCGCAGCGGCCTCCGCCACTCCCATGGATCCTCAGGCCTCCGCCGCGATGGCCGCCGCTGAGGCCTCGGCCAGGACAGAGGCCGCCCAGGCGGTTGACGAGCCTTCGACGCCCTCAGCGGAGCCCTCCGGAACGAGCGTCTCGACCCCTGGCCCCGCGGGGCACCGTCAGCTGCCTCTCCAGGCTCCGGTACCGTGAAGACTGCGAGAGGTCAGGCCGGCGACGACACCGACACCGCGGACGAGCATCAGAGGCCAAGACAGTCGGCTGATCCGGTGGTCGGGCGGTCAGCACCGGGGAGCGCCCCTCGAAGCAGCCCTCGCAGATGGACGCCGAGACCGCCACCCTCGAGGCGATAGACGACACGCCCGGGCCGTCCGGGTCCACGGACAAGGCCACGAACGAGCCGAGGAGCCGTCGAGTCACGCGCCCTCCCGCATCGCAGCACCCGGCCGACCAGCAGTCTCCGGAAGCGACGACGCCCTCAGCGGAATCCTCTCCAAAACGGCGGCCGATTCGAGGCGTCCCAGGCCTCTCCTTCGCAAGATGCGACACCATCGACACAAGTCCCGCGCTCGAAAGCCACAAAACCCGTAACATCACAGACGATGGAACCACGACACGCCCACGCCCAGCGCTGGAGGATTCAGTCCGGTCACACCGGCAAGAAGGCCTCCAGCTCGTCTGCTGCACCTGCTGAGGATCAGCGAGAGCCGGCGTCACAGCCCGGTGTTCCTCGTCGCGAGAGCCTCTTCGCCTCCGATCGGCACCGCTTCGCCTCCGCGGGCGGCCTCGGCCCCGGAGGTCGCGCACACCTTCGACACCTCCAGCATCCTGCCCTCGGGGGACCGCAACACCCAGGCCCTCATCGACTCGGTGCCCTGGTCCTCGGTTCCCACCCTCAGTGGATGCCGCCACGGTGGACTCCCTGCCGGACGGGGTCATCGTCTCCGACGACGTCCTGTCCCGGAAGCCCTCGGCGGCCTCGGTGCCGGCCTCGTCCTCGGCGTCCCCGGTGGACCTGACCAACCCCGCGACGGTGCCCGGCGGCGTCCCGGCGTCGTCGGCAGGGCACGGCGCACCCGACCGTGCGCAGTCACCGCAGCCACGCCCAGACCTCCGGCAGCAGCGGCTCGGCGAGCACGGCGGCCCGGGATGATACGCCGTCACGGCGCTCACACTCCTCGCACCGCTTCCAGGGGCCGGGGATCCCTGCGCCCGCCGAGGAGGAGACGGCGGCGCACAGCGAGTCCCACGACGAATCGCACGGCGGAGACCTCTCAGCGGAGGGGCATACCGCAGGCCCGCTCGCGCCGTGAGCGCCGCGACTCCGCTCAGGCAGCGGCACGGTCCCGGACGAGCTCGGCCAGCGAGCACCTCGAGGCGCGGCGGGGCCCATACCGGGCACAGCGCCAGCAGCGCTGCGAGCAGCTCGGCGGGCACGCGGCACCCGCCGTCGTCTCTCAGCCCTCTGTCACCCCGGTTCCCACCGCAAGCGCCCAGACGGCCACACCGTCGCTGCCCTCGGCGTCCTCGGCCGCCCCGGCCCTGTCGGTGCGCCTTGTGCCGCTGCTGGGCGGCAACCCGATCCTCATCCACGAGCCCACGGTCGTGGGGCGCGACCCCGACAACATCTCGGCCTACCCCGGTGCGGAGCGCGTCGCCCTCGATGACCCCACGCGCTCGGTGTCCAAGACGCATGCAGCGATCTTCCCGCTGCTGGACGGGTGTGGGTCACCGACCTTCCACTCCACCAACGGCACCCGGGTGGAGTACCGCGACGGGCGCAGTGTCGAGGCCGTACCGGACAAGGCGCTGTCGGCTCTGGAGGGCAGCACGATCTACTTCGGGCGCATCGCCTTCAAGGTGGAGGTCGTCTGAGCCCGACGCCGGTTCCGTTCGCGGCTGGGGCCCGCACTCTGTGACAGGTGCGGGCCCCAGCATCTGGCAGTGCCTGAGCGAGTCCTGGCATGCATCCGATCTATCAGGTTACATGCGAGTTTCAACTTTCCGGATGGTTGCCGGTGGAACTGCCAGGTTGCACCGTTACCTACGACCCTGCTCTCACACGGCACGGCGCGCTACGACGTGTCGTTTCATCGCTGGTCTACCCCGAAGACATAGTCTGTCGTACTGGAGCTCAACACCGATCTCTGGACACAAAGCAGACCGGTTTGCGAGCGGATTGTCTGTCACGAATCTGCTGCTGTACCGGGCGGCAGAATCACCGGGGAAGCGCTTGTCCCACTCAGACGGAATGATGCGGTAGACATTGCGGGGGTCATCCCACCCTCGGTGTCACCCTCACCAAACCATGCACCGCTGCAAAGCCGCGCGCAGCTGCATCCTCCAGCACCTTGGACGGCGGCGCCTGCTCACCTGGAAACGGGGTGACGACAAGATTCCCGTCATCCATTTCAGACGCCGGTGATCCGCCCTCCTGGGTCAGGACGGGAGCGATCCAACCCGCAGCCTTGCTCACCCTCGAGCGATACTTACTCGCCAGCATGTGAGTGTCCTTAGTCCCAGGACCAAGGACGAACTGGTCGAACGCTCCTAGGAGAGGGTGCGCGGCTGGTCCGGGTGGCCGCGAGCTCGTCCTCATGCTCGGCGAGCAGATATCGTGTCTCATCCTTCACCCGCACCTCGACGATTTGTCTCGCCAAGACCAGCGAACCAGCCCTTGAGCGTTGACTTTTGTTGCTGTTGCGCGAAAGCCACGCGTCAAAGGTTTCAGGGGTCGCTGGCCCATAGACGGAGAGGTATCGCTTAATGACCGCTGGTGCTGCCTCTACAGGATCAGGTAGCCCATTCCAGTTCTTCAGAAAACTGGCAGGGTTAGTAAATGTCACCTTCGAAGAACGGCTCGGGCCATAGCACAAGACACCCTGCCATGCGAGAGGCTTGAGCAGAGCACCCCACCCGGAGCGCAGTTGTTCTTCCATCCCTTGAACCGTTTGTCCCTGAACCAGTTCGCTCACTAGCTCATCGCGAGACAGTACCTGACCATCGAGAAGGTCAGCGACGAGACTCCGTCAGTTGCTCGACCTCCTCTGGCGTAGCGCCGAGTGCCGTGACCAGGTGGGCTTGGTCCACGTACGAGCGCTAGCCAGCAGCGATAGGTACTCCGCTACGTCCGCAGACCGCATCGCGTGCAGCGTTCCGCGCATCGCCCAAGTCTTGACAAGCGAGCGGTCGGAGTACGCACGCTTGATCCCTTCAGGTCGCGGGTTGCGTTGCCGTAAGGCGATAGCGGTCTCAGCAGCGGAAGCCACCTGCGCCTGCGTACCGCAGAGCCGTTCGACGATCTCAACAGGTCCTGCGCGTCCGTCAACGGTTCCAGGTACTGCCTGTGAAGCCGCCATGCGAGCACCTGTTCGGCGGAAACCTCGATCAACGTCGCCCCTCTCGTCGTTACCGTCAGATTCTAGGCCTCTTCGGATCCTTGATTCTGGTACACCGGGTAGCACTCACGCAACCAGTCGCTGCGTGCCCGCCGAGCTTTCACTCCCGCGGGTATCCACCGACACTTCCTCGAAGCGGACGCCGGAGACAACCCCAGCAGCCCCGCCAGACACCATCACGACTGCGAGCGACCGTCTCCGGAAGGCGCCCTCAGGGCGTATCGACGCAGGCGGTCTTGGCCTGGGACGCCTTGCCGTCCGAGCGCACGGCGGTGACCTCGAGACAGGTGCGTCCCTCCTGGGCCTCGACGACGACCTCGTTGGTGCGGACGGAGTCCACCTCGGTCTCCTCGTCGGGCAGCTTGACCCGGTAGAGGTAGCTGCCGGTCCAGCCGGTCTCCGGCTCGCCCCAGGTGAACTTCACCGTGCCGTCCCCGAGCACCTCACCCTCGATGTCGCCGACCATCGGTACCGGAGGCCTGCAACGGATTGGCGCCGGGCTGCGGGGCGATGGTGGCGACGGGGTTCGGTCTTCTTCCGTGTGTCCTGGTTCCGGGAGAAGACGATCGCGCCGATGACGGCCACTACCATGGCCAGGACCAGCAGGGCGGTCAGGACGGCCCGCATCCGGTTCGGGCGGCTCGACTCGCCGGCCTCCGAGGCCGACGACGAGTGCTCGTCCTCGCCGTCGGGATCGACCCGCATGGCGATGTGCTCACTGGTGACATCGACCTGGTTGAAGACCCCCATCTTCGTGGCGGTGTCGTTCTCGTCGGAGCTGGGACGCCGAGCGGACTTCGCGGCCTTGTCCGGCTCCTGGAACAGGTCGACGGTGGTGATCGGCAGATCGAGCTCGGCCTGGACCTGCTGGAGCGCCCGGGCGAAGGCCAGCGCCGTCGGGTAGCGCGAGCCGGGTTCTGTCCATGGCCACCGACAGCACGCGGTGCAACGACGGCGGAGCGTCCTGCCGGCCCAGCGGCGGCAGGGGTCCTGACGATACGGCGGGAGAGCTCGTAGACGTCCGGGAGACCGTCCGTCTCGAAGGGGCTGCGCCCTGTGAGCATCGCGAAGGTCGTCGCCCCAGGGAGTAGATGTCGGAGGCCGGTTGGCCGAACGCATCCCGACCCAGCTGCTCGGGAGGAGCCCAGGGCACGCTCATCCCCGCAGCTCCTCAGAGCCCTCCGGGGCCGCCTCATGGCGGAGATGCCGAAGTCCGAGAGAACCGGGGCGACGGTAGGTGGTGAACAGGATGTTCGCGGGCTTGATGTCCCGGTGGACGATGCCGGTCCGGTGAGCGGTCTCCACTGCTCCGGCGATCTGGATGGCCGTCGACAGGGTCTCAGCGACGTTGAGAGGACCCTGGCGCAGGATGGCGCCCAGCTGCGGCGGCGGGCAGTACTCCATGACCAGGAAGGGGTGGCCGTCGGCGGAGACGCCCGCGCCGTAGATGGACAGGATGGCCGGGTGGGAGGAGACCCGTGCCATGAGGTTCGCCTCCGACTCGAAGCGGGAGGCGGTCTTGTCCTCGACGTCGGCGTTCATGACCTTGACCGCGACCTCGCGGCGGGGCATGTGCTGCTCGAAGAGGTAGACCGTGGAGTAGCCTCCCGCTCCGAGTCTCTCCAGGTAGGTGAACCCAGAGATAACCGGAGGCGGTCCCTTGTGATCCAGCATCAGGGGAGGTTCTCAAAGGCGAGGGTCTGGCCGTCGCCGAGGTCGAGGACGTCTCCGCTGCGCAGGAGCACCGGGGTTGCCGAGGACAGGCGCACAGGCGCCTCGTTCTGGCGGTTGAGAACGGTGCCATTGCAGTTGCCCAGGTCCTGGGCCAGCACGCTCCACGCATCCAGATCGATGAGGATGTGGTTACGTGAGACGAGCTGGTTGGGGCTGGCGACGGTCAGCGGACGGAGGGGCACCTCCGCGACGCTGGTGATGTCGTCGGCCACAGGGTTGCGACCCACCAGGAGGGGACGGTTGAGCTCGATGCTCTCGCCGCCGGAGGTGACCACGCGCCCCAGAGGGGGCAGGCCACCGACTTGGCCGGACGGTTGAGCTCGGCCCGCAGACGCGACACACGGTGTAGTTCGTGGGGTTGGGGTGGCCCTGGGGCACACCGCCGACAGCACGATCCGGATGGCGTCGGGTTCACTGGGAGAGCTCGCCGAGGCCGGGGACGCCGGGCCGGAGGGCCCGGAGCCCACGAGGGAGACGAGCTCGCCCACCAGGTCCTCGGGCAGGCCGTTGATGGTCTGTCCGTCATGGTCGCCGCGGCCGAGGCCGGCGGTGGAGGGCCTCATCCGCGGAGGGCTGCGCGAGCTCGACCACCGTCTCCAGCCGCAGCGGCGGATCCGGCGGACTCAGCAGCCTCCGCCGACCGGCTCGGTTCCAGGGGACCAAGCCCCTGGTTGAGCAGCTCGGCGCGCAGCTCCTGGGAGAGGTCGTCGGGCAGGCCGTTGACGGTCTGTCCGTCATGGTCCCCGGAGCGTGCGGGCTCGTCTCGGCATGCGCCTGCGCGGCGGCCTCGGCGACAGCGGTGGCTCCCGCGACCACAGCGGCCTCGGCGGCCTCAACGGGCACGAGGTCGGCCGGGGGTCTGGGCGACCTCGGTGGCCTCGACGGCAGCGTCCTTGATACCTGCAGCCTCAAGATCCCTCGCTCGACGGGGGTGGCGGGGCGGGATCATGGGCCTCTGCCTCCGGAGCGGAGGGATCGGCAGGGCCGGGATATCGAAGACGGGGCGATCAGCAGATCCTCTCCGGAGGTCTCCGGTGAGGACGCGGTGGCGACCTGGGCAGCCTCAGGGGACTGGGCCTGCTCGGTCACGACGGGAGCCTCGAGGGCCTCGGCGCTGTGAGCGCTGTGGGCACTGCGAGCCGAAACGACGCTCTGATCGGAGACCTCGTCCGTCGGAGCATCCGTCTCGACGATCTCGGTGACCAGGCCGTACTCGACGGCCGGGGCGGCCTCGGCGAGCCTCGGCGGAAGGCGCAGAGGCCTCAGCCGCTTCGGTCGCGTCGGTCACCCGGTCGCCTCAGCGGCCCTCGGTGATACCGGCGACGACGGCCAGCAGGTCGGCGGGCCCCTCGGACTCGACGAGCCGTGCGGGCTCCTCAGGAGCGTCCGAGGCCTCAGCGGAGGCTGCGGACTGGTCCGCCTCAGCGGCCTCGAGGGACGCGGCGAGCTCGGCCCCGTCGAGGGCCTGCTGCTCGGCGTTGTCCTGCGCGATCTCGATGAGGTCGTCGACGACGTCGGGAGAACCAGCGGCTTCGGCAGGCGCCCCTTCGGACGAGTCGTCCTGCTCCGAGCGGTCCGACGAGGCGGACTGACGGCGCGAGGCGCGCGTGACGCCCGGCGGGAGGACCGAGACGGCCTCACCGCGGTGGCGGGTGATCCGGCAGAGCCGGCGGAGGTGAGTGCAGGACCGGCCGGGTCAGGGTCATCGTCGTCGGAGTCACCGGACCTCTCGACGATGCACGGCTGGGGGACGGGGTCCCGCTCGACTCTCGGACCCGCGCAGCACCAGGTGACCGGTGCTCACGACGGCGTCGACCGCTGGGCGACGCACCTGACCGGCGCCGTCGGGCGCGCTGACGATGACCGAGTTGGGGGCGGTCACCGTCGTCTCGAACCAGGTGGTGACCGCGGAGGCGTCCAGGGCCTTGCCGTCGACCTCCATCTGCGGGGCACCGCGCAGCGCCACGTGGAAGACGTCCTCGGGCGCCGAGACGGCGAGCACGAAGTCCGGGATCGCACCCCAGACGTCCACCCATCCCCATCACCAGCTCATCCAGGGCCCGCGTCAGCGAGGCCTCCTCACTACGCAGCAGCCGCCACAGGCGCTCGGTGAGGTCCTGCGGGACCGACGGGGGCAGGATCATCACAGCACGTGGCGTGACCACGCCTGTCCACGAACCCTCGGTCCACCAGACCTCGTTGTTCGCGCTGCTGTTCGGGCTGTTTGTCATCATATTTCTCCTCAACGGACGATACAGACACCGTCACCCAAGTATGCCTGGCGTCCCCGGTGCACGTACTCCGGTCGACCCGGCGAGAGTCGATGGACACCCTCCTCGTCCTCGATGTGCGTGCCGTTGGTCGAGCCCAGATCTGTGACGAGCACCCCATCGGAGGCCGGCACAAAGAGCGCGTGCGTCTTGGACACGGAGTCCTCCGAGCGCAGCACCGCAACAAGCTGAGCGTCCGGGTGGGACTCGATCGGGGCGGGGCGGCGCCCGAGGACAATCGGCCCCAGAACTGGGATTACTGACCCCTCAACCACTAGGGAGCAGGTCGACACCGAGGTCGGTCTGGCACTGAGAAGGACCGTCCCGGCCAGCCGGTCGAACCAGGTGCGCTGTTCAGCACGCCATAGTGAGAGGATCCACAAAATAAAGGGGGCAAGCCCTGCGGTTGCCACCAATGAAAGGCACAAAAATGCGACGTAAATCACCGCTGAGCGTCCAGGCGGGCCGTTCGGGTCCGTCACCCTCCGAAGTCGGACCCCGGTCACGAGTCCCCGGGTCGTGGCACCGGTCATCGCCACCATGGCAGTCATCACAGCAATAAGCAGCACAACCACCCCAACAGCGAATAAGATTCCACAGCAGCGCTCCGTGACGGCACAGAGTGCGATGATGAGCCCAGCATCTACCAGCACGCGGACCACACGGCGGCGTGCGGAGGCAGGCATAATTGTCGTATGTCGCTCTCGGGTCCTCATAGGACAGACATGGTAGGCGCCCAGTCCACTGCCTCGCAGTCAGTCGAGGTCTCGGAAGGAGCACACAGTGCAGATCGCGGTCACGCCTGATCCCCAGCGATGGGTGATCATTCCGCCCTTCCCACCTCCGGGATGGGCGCGGGAGGAGGCGAGGCACCGCAGCGCCCACCTGGGGGTGACCGGTCCGCAGTGGCGCTCCGAGCTGGAGTCCCTGCTCAACGAGCCCAGGCCATGGAGCGTCAGGGGCGCTTTCGCACGCCTCATGCACATCGACGACGTCGCCCACCCGCCCTTCGTCATCGACCTCAGCCTGGAGATCGCCAAGGACGACGGTTCCAAGGAGGGGCGTCGCGCCACCCAGCGCCAGATCGTCGCCGCGCTCCTGCCCGAGGCCGAGCTGGTGCGTCTACGGCCGGGGCCGGACATGGTGGGCTTCTCCGCCTTCTACGAGTCCAACGGCCCCACCCAGGGCGTCGTCGTCCTGAGACTGGCAGGGGTTGCCCACGGTCCGGTGGACCTGGTCATGCGCCTGTGGGGCGCCGCCGCCGAGGACATCGCCCCAACCTGGAGCACCTCGTCGAGCTGGCCCGTCAGGTCGCCCCCGTCGTCTGAACGGTCCTCAGGCCTCAGCACTCACAGCCACCGAGGTCATCCCAGGTCACCGCCGACCGCTCCCTCTTCTGACATCCCCGTCCCGCCCTCTCCCCTGCACCAGAACTTCCTCCCGTCCCTGACAACCTGTCCTCCCCGAGCCCCTCACAGGGGCGTGACGACCACGCCGTCTCAGGACTCCAGCGTCTCTGCCACCGAGCCACTGCTCCTCCAGCTCTGCGTGAGCAGCCTCAGCGGCAACGAGCTCGCGGCCGAGCTCGGCGAGCTCCCCACCCGGGCCGGATCGGCTGAGACCTCCTCCATACGCACATGCAGCGCGGCAACCGCCTGGGACGAGCGCTCCATCTTGCGCTCAATGCGCGCCAGTGCCTTCCTGGCCTCGTGGCGCCTGGCCCCACTCGTGGCGCCGCGCTCGGCCCGGGGCCCGGCGTCAGCCGGCGTCGTCGGGGAGTCCACTGAATCAGCAGCGCCTCGGGACGGCCTCATGGCCTCGCGGCGCAGCTCGAGGTACTGCTCCACCCCACCGGGCAGATCGCGCACGCTCCCGTCCCCAGCAGGGCCACCTGGTGGTCGGTCACCCGCTCCAGGAGGTAGCGGTCGTGGGAGACGACGACGAGGGTGCCGGGGAAGGAGTCGAGGATGTCCTCAACGGCGGCCAGGGTGTCGGTGTCCAAGTCGTTGGTGGGCTCATCGAGCAGGAGCACGTTGGGCTCGGTCGCGAGCAGGCGCAGCAGCTGAAGGCGGCGGCGCTCCCCGCCGCTGATCTCGCCGACCCGGGTCCAGGCGCGCTGGCGGGTGAAGCCGAGGCGCTCAACGAGCTGGGCGGCGGTCATCTCCCTGTCGCCGACGACGACCCGCTCCCCCACCATGGCCACCGCCTCGACGACGCGCAGGTCCGCGAGCGCGTCGAGCTCGTGGGTGGACTGGGACAGGGTGGCCACCTGAACGGTCTTGCCGCGGGCGACGCGGCCGCCGGCGGGCTCCTGGACACCTTCGAGCAGGCGCAGCAGGGTGGTCTTACCGGCTCCGTTGACGCCGACGACGCCGACCCTCTCGCCCGGCGCGAGCCGCCAGGTGACGTGGCGCAGGACCTCCCTGCTCGGCCGGGGCGTCGGCCCCATCGGCCCCACCAGCCTCGTCTGCCCGGCTGGCCGAGACCGGGTAGCGCACGGTGACGTCCTCGAGGTCGAGGACCTTCTTGCCCAGGCGGGCGGTGGCCATGGCGGTCAGGGCCACGGTGTCGCGCGGGGGCGGCACGTCGGCGATGAGGGCCCTCGGCGGCCTCGATGCGGAAGCGGGGCTTGGAGGTGCTGGGCCGGGGCGCCGCGGCGCAGCCAGGCCAGCTCCTTGCGCAGGAGGTTCTCGCGCTTGACGGCGGCCAGGGCGGCCTGCCGGGCGCGCTCGGCGCGGGCCAGGACGTAGGGCGGCGTACCCGCCGTCGTAGGTCTCGATGCGGCCGGCCACCTGGGGACGGCCGCCTCCGGGATCGACGCCGGGGACGACCTCCCACACGTTGGTGCAGATGGCGTCCAGGAACCAGCGGTCGTGGGTGACGGTGACCAGGGCGCCGGAGCCGCGCCCTCCGGAGCCGGAGAAGCGGGCCTGGAGGTGGCGGGCCAGCCAGTCCACGCCCTCGACGTCGAGGTGGTTGGTGGGCTCGTCGAGGATGACGACGTCGGCGCGGCGGGTGAGGACCGCAGCCAGGGCGACGCGGCGGCGCTGGCCGCCGGAGAGGGTGTCGACGTCGGCGTCGAGGTCGAGGTCGGCGATGAGCCCGGCGTGGATGTCGCGAACGGCTGGATCGGAGGCCCACTCGTGCTCGGGGGTCTGGCCGTGGATGGCGGTGCGCACGGTGGCGCCGGAGGCAGGTCATCGGCCTGGCTGAGGAGGGCCACGCTCACGCCGCCGGTGCGGGTGACGCGTCCGCCGTCGGGCTCGATGGCCGGGCCAGGGCCGCCAGGAGGGTGGACTTGCCGGCGCCGTTGGGGCCCAGGACCCCACGCGGGTGCCGTCCCTCGATCCCCAGGGTGACGTCGTCCAGGAGCAGGCGGGAGCCGACGGTCAGGCGCAGGTTCTCCACGCCGAGCAGGTGCGCCATCAGCCCACCACCCGGGCACCGGCCACGGGGGCGTCGGCGCGCAGGACGTCGGGCGACCAGGCCCGAGGTCGTCAGGGCACGCGAGACCCGCTGGGCGCTGCCGGGGTCCTCCACCAGGGCGGCGATGGTGGGGCCGGAGCCGGAGACGACGGCGCGCAGGGCGCCGGCCCCCTCGGCGACGGCGATGACCTCGGCCAGCCTCGGGGCGCAGGTCGACAGCGGCGACCTGGAGGTCGTTGTGCAGGGGCGGCGGCCAGGGCGCGGGCGTCCCCGGCGCGCAGGGCCGCGGTGAGGGCCTCGGGCACGTCCCGCACGGCGGGTCCGCCGCCAGAGCTGGCGGAGCGCTCGCGCCGGCGCCGGGCCAGCTCGTCGAAGCGGCGGAAGACTGCGGGCGTGGACAGCCCTCCTCGGCCAGGGCGAAGACCCAGTGGTAGGCGCCCCGGGTCATGATCGGGGTGACGAGGTCGCCGCGGCCGGACCCGACGGCGGTGGCGCCGGTCAGGGGGAAGGGAACGTCGGCCCCGAGGCGGGCGGCCAGGGCGGAGAGCTCGGGCAGGGAGAGGCCCGTGCCCCACAGGGCGTTGCAGGCGACGAGGGTGGCAGCGGCGTCGGCCGACCCCCCGGCCATGCCTCCGGCCACGGGGACGCGTTTGCGCAGGAGGAGGTCGACGCCCTCGCTCACACCGGTGGTCTCGGACAGGAGCTCGGCTGCGCGCACGGCCAGGTTGGAGGCGTCGGTGGGGACCTCGGCATCGGGCTCCTCGAGGGTGAGGGTGACGGTGCCGTGGTCCTGGGTGGACTGGCGGCGGGCGGTGACAGTCTCGATGAGGCGGACTGCCTGGAAGACCGTGGTGAGCGGGTGGTAGCCGTCGGGGCCGGGGGCACCGACGGACAGGAAGAGGTTGACCTTGCCGGGGGCCTCGACACGCACGGAGGAGGCCGAGCCGCTGCTGGGGCGGGGCGACGAGGGTCGCGAGGACCGGTGGGAACGCTGGGACCGTGAGGAACGTTGGGAACGGCACGCAGATGGCTCATGACTGCTCCTGTGAGGTGGTGGGAGGCGTGGACGCGGCGGCGCCATCGGCATCGATGGGGTGCAGCGCCTCGGCCAGGGCGGCGAAGGCGGTGATGTCGAGGGTCTCGCCGCGCCGCGTCGGGTCGATGCCGGTGGCGCGCAGGGCGGCCTCGGCGGTATCGACCCTCTCCGGCCGCCTTGGCCAGGGCCTTGCGCAGGGTCTTGCGGCGCTGGGCGAAGGCGGCGTCGACGACGGCGAAGACCTGCTCACGGGTGGCGCGCGTGGTTGGGGGACGGCGGCGGACGAGCTCGACCAGGGCGGAGTCGACATTGGGCACGGGCCAGAAGACGTGTCGGGAGATGGTCAGGGTGCGGCGGGCGGCGGCGTACCAGGCGGCCTTGACGCTGGGGGACGCCGTAGGTGCGTGAGCCGGGCGCGGCGGCGAGGCGGTCGGCGACCTCGGCCTGACCATGACGGTGACGGTCTCCAGGCTGGGCAGGGCCTCCAAGACGGTGAGCAGGACGGGGCACCGCCACGTTGTAGGGAAGGTTGGCCACGAGCCGGGTGGGTGGGGGTCTGTTCGGCTCCGCTCAGGGGCCTCGGCGCCGGTGATGCTCAGTGCGTCGGCCTCAATGACGCTGAGGCGTCCGGCGGCCTCCGGCATGCGGTCGGCCACGGTGACGGGCAGGGCGCGGGCCAGGACGGGGTCGATCTCGACGGCACTCACTCGCGCCCCGGTCTCCAGCAGCGCCAGGGTGAGGGAGCCCAGGCCCGGGCCGATCTCCAGGACCGTGTCATCGGGGCGCACGCCTGCGCTCCTCACGATGCGGCGCACAGTACCGGCGTCGTGGACGAAGTTCTGCCCTAGGGTCTTGGTGGGACGGATCCCGAGCGCCTGGGACAGGCCGCGGACCTCGGTGGACCCCAGGAGGCCGGCGGCCCGGGAGCCCGACGCGCCGGCAGCCTGCTGAGCTCGGGAGGCTCGAGCGTCCTGCCGGACGCCGCTCGCACAGGCGGGGTCGAATGGAGTCTCGGAGGTGGCCTCGCAGGTTCCTGCAGGGTCAGATCCGTCCACGCGGGTGGCTTCCGCAGAGGGCACCTGCGAATCGGGGACCGGCAACGTCACTAGGGACACAGTAACCGGCGTCCACCTTTTATTACTGTGAGACGTCTGAGAACACGCCGCGTGCCCGCTGGTCGCTGCTCGTATCGTGCAGACGTCGCCGAGCAAGCGGCCCACGGCAGTGGAGGACGGCGGGGACCCGGCCGCTCAGGTCCCCTCGCGAGCTGGGCTCAGCCCAGGCCGAGCTTGTCGGAGCAGCCGGGCCACTGCCCCAGCCGGCCTTGGCCTGAAGCTTCTGGCCATCTCGGTCTGGGTGGCGGCGTCGGCCTCATGGGGGTAGCCGGTTCCGCCCAGGGGACTGCCAGGTCTCCAGGGTGAACTGGTACATGCCGTAAAAGCCGTTGCCGGTGTTCGTCCTCGGTTGCCGCCGGACTCGCACTGGGCGAGCTTGGCCCAGACGTCGTCTCCGACCTCGCTGGGACCGCCGCCGGAGCCGCCTGCGGATGCTGAGCCACCAGAGCCGCCGGAGGAGTCCGACGGTGCCGGGGGCGCGGGGTCTGCGCCTGGGACTGCTCCTGCTTGTTGTCCTGGGGCTTGGCGGCACCGGTGCCGACGAGGACGACCTCGTCCACCTTCTGGGTGACGACCACTTGCGCGATCGGCGTGCGCGAGACCTCCTTGCCGTCGACGGTGGTGACCTCGTAGGTGGTGCGCACGACGCCGTCGACGCCGGGGTGGCGACTTGGTCTCCCCTGGGGCAGATCGCTGCTCTCCGCTGCGAGGGAGCCATGGGGGTCGGTGGAGTCAACCGTCTCGGTGGTGAGCGTGGAGGTGCTCGGCGCGACCGAGACACCACCGCGACCGCCCTCGGCGCCGAGGGCGTCGACGCGCTGGTTCGCGGCGTCGGCACCGGACGCTCGGCCGTTATCGCTGACTTTCACGGCGGCGTAGGCGCCGCCGAGACCGCCACCGACAGGGCCAGGGCCGCCAGGCCGGCGCGCAGCGCGATGGTACGTGTGCTTCTGCGCTCCTCGGCCGCCTCCTGCGGGTCCGGCTCCGCCGGCCCCTCGGGCAGGGCGTGGGCGTGGCGATGGGTGGTGGAGTCACGGGAGACGTCCTTCCAATCGATGGCGAGTGCCACGGTAGTGGAAATGACGAAGGTCCTGACAACAAACCGCCTCACGCCCACGTAAGGCGCGCCTCCATATGTCGGCGGCGCCCACTCTCAGTGAGGTGGGCGCCGTCGGGCGTTGGGGAGCCCGCCGGCGAGGCGGGTTCCTCGCTCAGTACCAGCCGACGGACTCCGGAGTGCGCCCAGGCGGAGCAGGGGTGCCGTAGCGACCGGAGATGTAACCCAGGCCCCAGGTGATCTGGGTGCTGGGGTTGGTGGCCCAGTCGTCGGCGACCTCGCTCATCTTGGCGCCGGGCAGCGCCTGGGGATGCCGTAGGCGCCTCGAGGAGGCGTTCTGGGCCTGGTAGTTCCAGCTGGACTCGCGGTTCCACAGGTTCTCCAAGCAGGAGAACTCGGAGTCGCTCCAACCGTAACCGCTCATCATGGAGCGGGCGATGGCCTTGGCGCTCTCAGGGTCGGTTCCCGCGCCGGGATCGGCCGCGGGGGCGGGCGCACTGGGAGCGGCTCCTCGTTGGACTGTGCGGCCTGCCGCTGGGTGGCCGCGTCCTCGCTGAGCCTGCTGCTGGGCGGCCGCGGCGTCCTGCTGGGCCTGCTGCGCGCCGGTACCGACGAGGACGACCTCGTCCACCTTCTGGGTGACGACCACCTGGGCCACCGCGGTGCGGAGATCTCCTTGCCGTCCTGGGTGGTGACCTCGTAGGTGGTGCGCACCAGCCCGTCGACACCGGGAGTCTCGACCTGGGTCTGCCCGGCGGGCAGGGCGTCACTCTCCTTCTGCACCGTGCCGTGAACCTGGGGCTCGTCGACGGTGGTCGTGGAGACCTCGGCGCTGGCGATCTTGCCGGAGCCCTGCGCCTCACTGGCCGTGGGCTTGGCCTCGGACTCGCCGCCGATCAGCCCGAAGGAACCGCCTGAGGAGGAATGACCCTCGTCATCGCCCGCGGAGATGGCCGCGTAGGCGGCACCGGAGACGGCCAGCGAGAAGGCTGCCGCGGCACCCCCCGCCTTGAACAGCATGGGGGTCAGAGCGGTCTTGGCAGGTCCTTCGGCACGACGACGGCCGTGGACGCCTGAGGCGGTCCGCTTTCTGGCGGCCATGGAGCCGAGGCCGGAGAGTGTAGTACTCAGGGAGCTGGTCTGGGAGTGACGACCCACGATAGAACTTCCTTCGTTTGACGACTGCGTGTCACCGCAACCGATGACCCAGGGGCGTGCCAATGCACCTGCTCACACCCCGGCGGCATGTGACCGAACCGTGCAAAGACGCTCTGATTCCCGACTGTTCTCCACCTGGGACGAACCTGGAAGAATGATGACAATCTGGGGGCCGCTGGTCCGGACAAATCCCGTCACGCCGGACCCGGCACCATCTCTTTCCCAGGACCATGAGCACGTAGTCCGCACCCGCAGGATGTCAGGGGCCGGTTCCGGCGGTGGTCACCACGTCCCGTAGACCACCGCGGTGGTGGCCTGCAGACGGCGGCAGAGCGACTCCTCCCCATCCCCCGCTGCTCGGCCAGGAAGCGGACCGTGTCACCCAGGAGGTAGGAGGCGTTGGGCCGGCCGCGCCAGCGCCTGGGAGGAAGGTAGGGTGCGTCGGTCTCCACCAGGAGGAGGTCGTCGGGCAGGGCGGCGACCGCCTCGCGCAAGGCGGTGTTGGCCGGGTAGGTGAGCGGACCGGCGATGGAGGCGTACCAGCCGTGCTCGGCGCAGGCGGCGGCCAGCTCGGCTCCGCCTGAGAAGCAGTGAGGACGATGCGCTCGGGGGCGCCGTCGGCCTCCAGCACCTCCACGCAGGCGGTGTGCGCGTCGCGGTCGTGGATCTGCAGGGGCAGGTCGAGCTCCTTGGCCAGGGCGATGTGTGCACGGAAGGCCTCGCGCTGGGCGGCCGCCCCCTTTTCACCGGTGCGGAAGAAATCCAGGCCGCTCTCTCCGACGGCGACGACGACGTCGGCGTTCGCCCTGAGCGTCTCCTCCAGGCGGACCATCGACCGAGTCGAGCGGCTCGCCGTGGTGCTCCTGGGCCGGGGCTCGAGCCCGTCGGGGCCGGTCTCGCGCACCCCGGCATGGAGGACGGCCTCGTTGGGGTGCACCGCCAGGGCCACACGCACGCCCGGCAGCTCACGGGCCAGGGTCAGGCTCTCCTCCCAGGTGGTGACCTCGCAGGCGGAGGTCACCACGCGGGTGACACTGACGGCGGCGGCGCGCTCGACGAGCTCGGCCGCGGTCAGCGGCGCCTCGGATCTGGGGCCACCGGCGTCCGCGGCCACCGGCAGGTGCGTGTGGTTGTCGGTGACCGGGGCCGCCAGGGGCACGACGGCGTCGGCCGGCGGCCAGAGCGGTCGCGCTTCCTCGGGCTCATCGGCGCTCAGGCGCCGGTGACGTCGTCGGGCAGGGAGTCGGCGTAGCGGGCCAGCTCGGCCTCGACGATCGACTCGTCCAGCTTGGTGAACACCGGCGCCGGCTTGGCCACGGGGGTCCCGACAGCGACCGGGTGGCGCTCCCAGGTGGGGGCGCCCTCGTAGTCGCCGGTGATGATCGGGTAGCCGGTGCGGCCGTCGAAGGCCTCGGGCAGGCGGTCGGGGTCGAGCTCGTCGACCTCCTCGATGCGTGGCATCGGGGCGACCCGGCCGCTTCCGCCCAGGACCCTGTCCACGTCGTTGGCGGCGTGCGGCAGGAAGGGCGAGAGCATGAGGTTGAGGTCGGCGACCACCTGAGCCAGCGTGTGCAGGACCGTGGCTAGACGGGCCTGTGTCTCGGGGTCATCGCCCTTGAGCTTGAAGGGCTGGGTGTCGGCCACGTACTTATTGGCCTCGCCGACCAGGCGCATCGCCTCGCCCAGGGGCCGCCTTTCTGACGGTGCTGGGCGATGAGGTCGCCCACGGAGGTGAAGCCGGCCTCGACGGCGTCGAGCAGGGCACGGTCGGCGTCCTGCGGCTCGCCGGGCTCGGGGATCTGCCCGAAGCGCTTGTGGATCATGGAGGCGGTCCGGTTGACGAGGTTGCCCCAGCCGGCCACGAGCTCGCCGTTGGTGCGCCGTACGAACTCCGCCCAGGTGAAGTCCGCGTCCGCGGTCTCCGGTCCGGCCGCGCAGATGAAGTAGCGCAGGGCGTCGGCCTGGTAGCGCTCGAGGAAGTCGCGCACGTAGATGACGATGCCGTGGGAGGAGGAGAACTTCTTGCCCTCCATGGTGAGGAACTCGCTGGAGACGACCTCGGTGGGCAGGTTGAGCACGCCCAGGCGCCCGGGCTCGCCGCCGCTCTCGCCCTGGCCGTTGTAGCCCAGGAGCTCGGCGGGCCAGATCTGGGAGTGGAAGACGATGTTGTCCTTGCCCATGAAGTAGTAGGACAGGGCCTGCGGGTCGTTCCACCAGGCGCGCCACGCCTCGGGGTCGCCGCTGCGGCGCGCCCACTCCACAGAGGCGGACAGGTAGCCGATGACGGCGTCGAACCAGACGTAGAGGCGCTTGGTGGGCTGGTCCTCCCAGCCGGGCACCGGGATGCCCCAGTCGATGTCACGGGTCATGGCGCGCGGGCGGATATCGCCCAGAAGGTTCTGGGAGAACTTGATGACGTTGGGGCGCCAGGTGCCGGAGGCCTCGCGCTCGTCGAGCCAGGCCCCCAGGGCCTGGGCCAGGGCGGGCAGGTCGAGGAACCAGTGGGTGGTCTCGACGAACTCGGGGGTCTCGCCGTTGATTCGCGAGCGCGGGCCGATGAGGTCGGTGGGGTCGAGCTGGTTGCCGCAGGTGTCGCACTGGTCCCCGCGAGCGCCCCTCGGCACCGCAGATCGGGCAGGTGCCCTCGATGTAGCGGTCGGGCAGGGTGCGCCCGGTGGAGGGGAGATCGCCGAGCGGGTCACCTGCTGGGCCATGTAGCCGTTGTCCCGCACCGTGGTGAACATGTCCTGGACCACGTGGTAGTGGTTGCCGGCGGTGGTGCGGGTGAACAGGTCGTAGGACAGGCCCAGGGCCACGAGGTCCTCGACGATGAGGCGGTTGTTGCGGTCGGCGAGCTCGCGGGCGCTGACGCCCTCCTCATCGGCGGCGACGAGGATGGGGGTGCCGTGCTCATCGGTGCCCGAGACCATGAGGACGTCGTGACCGGCCATGCGCATATAGCGCGAGAAGACGTCAGAGGGAACACCGAAGCCGGCGACGTGGCCGATGTGACGCGGGCCGTTGGCGTACGGCCAGGCGACTGCGGACAGGATGTGGGTCATGGGGGTCAGCCTATCCGGTTCCCGGCCGCTTCAGTCCTCACTGGTCTCACGGGCCGGCGCACTCGCCGGCGGATGGGACGACAGCCTGCGCGGGCGGACCGGTACCCAGTAGTCTGTCCCGAGTCATGTGGCGCCCGCTCAGCGCATGTCTGGGCCTGTCCGATCGGGCCTCGTTGGACATGTTCTTCTCCGAGATCGAGTCGCGTGCGCCCTCATGACGTGTTCCCGCACGCCTCTCACATGGGCCCGATGGACCAGGAAGGCCAGTTATGTCCCAGTACCCCGGCTCCGCACCCGGCTCCGCGTACTCCGCGAGCTCAGCAGGCTGGTCGGCGAACAGTTACGACCCCGCCATGGCCGGAGGCCAGCCTTCGCAGTATCCGCAGGCCGCACCGTTCCAGGCGCCCCAGGCCGGCTACCCGGGGAGCCACGGGCCAGCCGACGACGTCGAGGAACCTGACGGCTCCGACGGCCCTGGCCGTGGCCGGGCTCGCCATCCTCCTCATCGCCGTCATCGGCGGGATCGGCTCGGCGGTGACGCGCAGCCAGTTCAACGCCACCGTCACCAGTCTCCCAAGTGACCAGGCCGCCACGGTCGAGCTGGACAAGGGCAGCAGCTACGGGCTCTTCTACAGCGACGGGGATGACGCGCCCGGACTGCTCGGTCACCTCGCCCGACGGGACGACGTCGCCACGAAGTCCAGCTCGTCGTCGACGAAGGTCAAGGGCGGCAAGCTCTTCACGACCTTCTCCTCGAAGGGCTCGGGCTCCTACACCGTTGACTGCAACAGCACCTCGGGGGTCTCCGTGGGCGAGATCGTCGCCCCTCGTCGGTGAAGGCCGCCTTGCTGTCGCTGTTCGGGGTCGTCGGCGCGATCATCATCGCCGTCGTGGGGATCGGCATGGGCGTCGGAGGCATGGCCTGGCGCTCCAAGCTGGCCGCAGCGGGGCGACGACCGCTCCGGCCACCGCAGGTGCGCTCGTTCGACGGGACGGCCGGGGCGGTGCACGGGGCCCCCACCGTCTACACGCAGGGCGCCTGGCAGTCCGAGCAGCAGGCTCAGGGCGGTCAGTACGCGCCGCAGCAGCCCCAGTACCAGCAGCCTGAGCCGGTGGCCCAGCAGGCCCCCACGCGCCGTCGGCGACCGGGGCGGGGGCACCCCAGTACTCGCCGACCGCTCCGACCGCCCAGTTCGGGTGGGCCCGGCCAGCAACCGGGCCAGCAGCAGCCTCAGCCCGAGCAGCCATCGGTGTTCACTCAGCCCGTGCAGCCGGGTCCGTACAACCAGCAGGGCCAGCCCGGTCAGCCGGGCCAGTACAACCAGCCCGGAGGCTGGCCGGCGCAGTAGGGTGGCCGGCCTCAGGGCAACGCAGGTGCCCTCACCGATTCTCTCGGTGAGGGCACCCCTGCGTTCAGGTCCAAGGCCCTGATGACCGGTGCCGACGGCCCTCAGCGGGAGGCGGCCAGCTCGATGCCGGCAGCGCGCATGTCGGCCTGGGCGGCGTGCCCCAGCTCGGGGCTGACCGGCTCGGTCAGGTCGGTCAGGACCCGCACGCGGTAGCCCTCGCGAACCGCGTCGAGGGCGGTGTCCTTGACGCAGTGGGACTCGGCCAGACCGACGACGTCGACCTCCTCGATACCGGCGGCGCGCAGGATGTCATCGAGGCTGCGCCCGTCGTCATCGACACCCTCGAACCCGGAGTAGGCGGCGGCGTACTGGCCCTTCTTGACGGCGGCGTCCGCGACGAGACCGTCCAGGGCGGGGTGGATCTGGGCCTCAGCGGAGTCGGCCACCCCGTGAACGGGCCAGGTGTCGACGAAGTCCGGCTCTGACGAGAAGTGCTCACCGGGGTCGATGTGCCAGTCCTGGGTAGTGACCACCAGGTCGTAGTCCCCCCGGTGGGAGGACAGGTGAGCGGCGATACGCTCGGCGACGGCGTTGCCGCCGGTGACCGCGAGCGCTCCTCCCTCGCAGAAGGTGGGTTGGACGTCGACGACGATGAGGGCCCGGCGAGCGCGGGCACCCGGGCCGGTGTGATGCTCGTTGCTCATGGACCGACCATAGCGGGCTCGGCGGCTCGCGGGGACAGGGATGACCGATAGGATCGGGGCTGCTCAGGCGCGTTGCGTCGCGCAGCTCCAGGGCGGCGCGGTAGACCTCGTTGGGGCGCAGGCCGGCCTCGCCGGCCGCCTGGGCCGCAGCCGCTTTGAGGCGCATGCCGCTCTCGGCCAGTGCCAGGGCCCGGCGCGCGGCGTCCTGGGGGCTGGCGGCGACGGGCTCGGCGCCGGCGACGACGAGACCACCTCCCCAGGACGCCGTCGGCCGTGGCCCGGACCAGCTCGACCAGCGGGGCCCGCAGCACCTGCTCGTGGGTCTTGGTCAGCTCCCCGGCACAGTGCCGCCGGACGCTCGCCACCGAGGACCTCGGCCATTGCGGCCAGGGAGTCGTGGACGCGGCGAGGGCGACTCCAGGAAGATCATGGTGCGCTCCTGGGCGGCCAGGGGACTCCAGGGCGCGGCGCCGCTCCCCCGGCTTGCGCGGCAGGAAGCCCTCGAAGCAGAACCGGTCGGAGGCCAGGCCGGACAGGGCCAGGGCGGTCAGGACGGCCGAGGGGCCCAGGGGCGACAGTGACGGGCACCTGCGCCCGCACGGCGGCACGGACGAGCCGGTAGCCGGGGTCGGAGACCGATGGCATGCCGGCGTCGGAGACGACCAGGACGCGAAGGCCGGCGCGGGCGGCGTCGAGCAGCTCGGGGGCGCGATCGCGCTCATTGTGCTCGTGGAGGGCGATGACGCGCCCGTGGGGCTCGACGCCGAGGCGCTGCGTCAGGGCGCGCAGCCGACGGGTGTCCTCGGCGGCGATGAGGTCGGCCTGCTCCAGGGCGCACCGCAGGCGCTGTGAGGCGTCGGTGGTGTTGCCGATGGGGGTGGCGGCCAGGGTGATGGTCCCGCCGCGCAGGTCCGGGCTATGGGCAGCAGGGGCGGCGACGTCGTCGGTAGCGGCGGTCCGCCCGTCCCGGTCGGGCCCTGTTGTCGTGACCGTCCCCCGACGGGGAGATCTTCTGCGGACGGGATGCTCTCAGTCATAGGACACAGTATGTCGCTGCGATCTTCGTGACACCGCCGCCTAGACTCGGGGTGTGACGACTCCGAGCGCACTGTCTCCCGAACAGTCCCTCGAGCAGTCCCGCGACGGTTCCCCGGGCCGTCCGCGGAACAGGAACGAGCGCAGGAACCCGCTCCGACGGCGCATGGGGCGCAGGATGCCGCACCGGCCGCAGCCACCACAACCACCGGAACCGGTGGCTCCGGGGCCGACACGCCCGACGGCGAGGTGCGCACTGAGGACGAGCTGCGCGCCCGCCTCGGCCTGGGTCCGCGCAGCTGGACGATGCCCCGTGCCGTGAGGATCCGTGGCTGGGTCGTCACCGGCGTCGTCGGCGTCATCGCGGCTCTGCTGCGCCTCATCGGGCTGGGCCATCCCAAGACGCTCATGTTCGATGAGATCTACTACGTCAAGGACGCCTACGCCCTGTGGCACCTGGGCTACGAGGCGAACTGGGCGGCGAACTCCGATGTCGCCTTCGCCTCCGGGAACTTCTCCGGAATGTCCCAGGGAGGCCGCTTACGTCGTCCATCCTCAGCTGGGCAAGTGGATCATCGGGGCCGGCATGGAGGTCTTCGGGCCGTCGTCGTCCTTCGGCTGGCGCATCATGCCGGCCGTCGCCGGGATCCTGACGGTCATGCTGCTGACGCGTCTGACGATGCGTCTGACCCGCTCTCCCCTGCTGGCCGGCCTGGCTCGGGCTGCTGCTGGCGGTCGACGGCGTGGCGCTGACCGAGTCCCGCATCGGGCTGCTGGACGTGTTCATCGGTTTCTTCGCCACCGTGTCCCTGTACTGCCTGGTGCGCGACCGGGGAGTGGTCTCGGGCGAGGCTGGCCCGCAGGATGGCGGGGACGCGCCCCGGGGCGAGGGCACCGCACGCCACGATCCGCCCCTGGTTGCTGGCCACCGGCATCGCCCTGGGGCTGACCTGCTCGATCAGTGGTCGGGGCTCTACCTCGTGGCGGTCGTCGGCGTCGCTGTCGTCGCGTGGGACACGCCTCGCGCTGCGGCGGGTGGGGGCGCGGGCCTGGTTCCTGGAGGGACGGTCGCCCAGGGTGTGAGTGACTTCCTCCAGACGGTGCCGGTGGCAGCAGCGGTCTACGTCGGCTGCTGGTGGTCCTGGTTCACCCACCCCCGCGCCTTCAAGCACGGGTGGACGGCGGAGCAGCTCGAGCACCACCAGCCGATCCCCTTCCCTCGCTGCCCCACAGCATCAACGACTTCGTCGCCTACCACCAGCAGATGTACGAGTTCCACGTGGGCCTGGCCTCACCGCACACCTACCAGTCGAAGCCCTACGGCTGGCTGCTGCAGACCCGGCCTACATCCTTCTACTGGGAGGACAAGGCCCAGGTGCCGCAGACCTGCTGGGGCGGCGACTGCGTCCAGGCGATCACCTCGATCGGGAACATCGTCATCTGGTGGTCGGCCGTGGTGGCCCTGGTGGCCGTCGTCATCATCGGGGTGAAGAACCGCGACTGGCGGGCGTGGGTGCCCTCATCGGCTATCTGGGCCTGTACGTGCCGTGGTTCCAGTACCGGGATCGGACGATCTTCACCTTCTACACGGTGGCCTTCGTGCCCTGCGTCGTCCTCGTCCTCGTCCTGGCGCTGGGTATGGGCTCCGGTCTCCTGCCACCGCTGCCGGGCTCCAAGACGGCCCAGGCGCAGGCGACGGCCCTGAGGAACGGGCTGATCGGCGCCGGCATCCGACCCTGGCGCGGTGTGGGGCGCCCGGTTCCCTGGGCTTCGGCCCGCAGTTCGGGCACACGCCGGTGTGGACACCGCCGGTGGTGGAGACCGACCCGGGCATGTATCGCATCAGCCCGGAGGCGGACGATGACGGTGACCTCGACGGCGAGGGCGATGCGCCTGCCGCCGGCGACGACACGGCCTCCGACGCCGGGCGGACCGGGCCGGTCGACGCGGCGCAGGCCATGGCGTACGTCACCGGGCTACCCGGCAGCCATCGCCGTCGGGCACCGCGTCGGGCTCGCCCGCCGACGACGATCCGAAGGGGACCGCCCGCCGCAGCCCGTGGGCGAGGCTGGCGAGCTGGACGTCAGCACCCACGTGGCAGATCCGCAGTGAGGGCATCGTCCTCATCATCGTGGTCACGGTCCTGGCCTGCGCCGCCGCGGCCTTCTGGTGGCCGATCTGGACCGGGCAGAACGTCTCACGCACCTTCTGGCTCTACCACATGCTCCTGTCGTCCTGGATCTGAGCCGGGAGTCAGGTAACGCAGCGGCCGGAGGCAGAGAACCAGCATCACGCACGACGAGATCGCCGCGACCGACGGTCCGTCATGGCCAGCAGGCCGATGCCGGCCAGGATCCATGCCAACGGGACGGTACAGCCCCACTGCCACCCCGCTCCGTTGAAGTAGGCCTGGTTCAGGACGGCGCGCACGACGTTGCCGGTGGGGAGCAGTCTGCTGATGATCTGATACGGGGGCGTCAGGAACGGCATCGGCAGGATCCCGGTGGCGGTGGCGTTGCCCAGGGTGACGAACAGGACGGCCGTCGCCACCTGCCCCAGAGGGCCGACGACGTCGAGGAGGGCGGAACCCGTCATCACCGCGGACAGGCACAGAAGCGAGACCATGGGCCAGCTGCTCCAGAAGGTACCGGGTGCGATGGCGAACCAGGGGTCGAGCATGAGGGAGACCAGCAGACCGGCGACGGCAGACACACCGGCCATGATCGACAGCCTCGTCCGTAGTGACAGCCCGACCTGGGAGCCGACGGAGGCCAGGGCCTGGGAGAGGACGAAACCGGTGAGAGCGGTACCGAAGACCGCGAAGAACACGCTTCGGCCCGGTGAGGCGTTCGCCGCTACCCCTGGGGTCGTGTTGGTCACCCGAAGCGTCATCCCTGAGCGCTCCGAGACTCGCTGAGCCACCGGCTGCATGTAGGCCAGCACGGAGGCCCCGTCAACGCTGGTGTAGGACAGCTCCACGCTTCGAGCCTCCCCATCCAGCGCCATGACGCCGTAGACCTCATGGCGAGAGAGTCGCTCAAGCCCCTCCTCGCGACGAGTCACCTGAACCAGCCGGTACCCGTCGCCCGCAACATCCTGCAGACGCGAGGCGTCAACGCCCGCGACGGCCACAGGCAGACGGTGCGGCTCCGGGGCATTGAACACCTCGATGTAGAAGTAGCTGAAGAGCGCTCCGGTCAGCAACGCGGAGACGGCCACGGTGAGCACCGCACGAACGACGGTCGTGCGCGGAACGGCGAGACACTCTGCGGTGACCTCGGCAGATGACGAAGGCATGCGATCTTTCCTGTAGTCATTGACTGATAACTAAATGAGGTTATCACTCAATGACTACAGGTGTGGTAGCGGCTAGACTGATCTCATGAAGGAGCCACCCGCATCCGGCGACACTGAGCCAAAGGCGTCGGGCCGTGACCGCATCCTGGCCGCGGCGCTGCACCTGTTCAGTAGATACGGGTTCGCTCGCATCACCACCGACCGCATCGCCCGTGAGGCCGGTGTCAGCCAGGCATACGTGGTGCGTGCCTTCGGCTCCAAGACCAAGCTGATCCGGACCCTGTGCGAGCAGGCCTCCACACACATTGACGAGCTGTTCCGCGACACCGCACCCCTGAGCGATCCTGAGCAGCGCCACGAGTTCGGCAAGCGCTTCCAGGAGCTGGCCTTCTCATCTGATGAGCTCAGGCTCCTGGCCCAGCTGTTCGTCTGCGGAACCGACGACAAGCTGGGCCCCCTGGCGCGTGACGGGTTCACTCGAGTGGCCCATCTGCTGCACGATGATCTAGGGTATTCCGCGCGACGAGACAAGGAGTCTTCTCGCTGTCGGGATGCTGTCGACGACGTTGTCCGCCCTCGACTACGACCGCCCGGCCGATCCTCTCATCGAGTACCTCTTCACGGGCGAGGCGCCCCTGGAGACGACCCCACTGCTGGGAGCCGCCACTCTCGTAGTCCTAGCCACAGCGGGATGGCGAGGTGAACTCACTCCGTCTCGGCCTCCGGCGACTCCAACGGCCTCCCGGCTTCCTACACGGAGGCGATGACGGTGAAGTGCTGCTGTCCTCCGGGCTGCTCCAGCTCGTCGACGACGGCGAGCGCGAGGTCCCTCGGACCGATTCGTGACTGACCCTGGCTGTCCACGAGAAGCGTGGTGGTTCCACGCCGGTAGGAGCCGCTGATGTCTCCTGGGCCGAAGATCGCCGGTGGGCTGAGATAGACCCACCCCCGATAGCTGTGCGTCTGGCAGGCTCGGATCTGATCGAGGCTCGCCCGCGCCACATCTCGCCATTCCGGCGGCACGATGGCGGGATCATCAATGGCGAGTGTGCCGGGATGAGTGGGCGATGTCAGCGGAGCGGCACCTCCGATGATGAGGAGGGGTGTTCGACTCCTGGAGGCGGCGTCCAGGACACCCGTTGTCAGCCCGGCCAGATCACTCTCTTGGCCTGAGGGTGGACGGAGTGCGACGACGGCGGCATCACAGTCTTTCAGGACGTCCGCGACGCCGTCGACGTCAGTGACGTCCAACAGGCGGGAAGTGAGGCGGCCGACTGTCTGAGAGCGGTGCTGCCGGGACACTGCCGTCACGTCATGGCCGCGGCGCAGTGCCTCGGCGACGACGGCCGCACCGGCCATACCGGTGGCTCCGAGGACGACGATTCTCATGAGTGGTCCTTTCCAGAGGAGGATCGGGAAGAGGGCGGGGCGAGCTGGCCCGCGGTCATCGCGGTCAGAGCGAGCGCGAATCCCAGGAGCTGGATGGATGTGAGCACCTCGCCGATCACGAGATGCCCGAGGAGCGCCGCAGTCAGCGGCGAGAGAAGGCCCAGCAGCGCCGTCGGGGTCACCGGTAGCCGGCGGATGCCCTCGAACCAGACGACGTAGGCGGCGAGCCCTCCCACGAGCCCGAGCCAGCTGTAGCCCGCCACGGCGGTGGCATCGATACCGGCTGGGACACCGTCGATGACAAGCGCAGGAACGATGAGCAGCAGTCCGGCACCGGTGAGCTGCCAGCCGGCCAGGCTCAGGGCGGAGACGCCGTCGGGTCTGCCCCCACCTCTTGGTGAGCACGACTCCCAGCCCCATCGAGACAGCTCCGCCCAGTCCGGCAGCTACCCCGAGGGCGTCGAGTCCCGCCTGCGGTCCCAGGACGACGAGTGCGACACCGACGACGCCGATCCCACCCCATATCAGCCTCCACACTGACGGGTGCTCACTGAGCACGACGACGGCGAGGCCGGCGACGATGATCGGTTGGGCGGCACCGAGCGTCGCGGCCACGCCTCCGGGCAGGCGCTGCGCGGCGACGAAGAGCAGCGGGAAGAAGCAGGCCATGGTAAGGGCCCCGAGGATGAAGCTCTTCCACCACCACGTTCCGCGCGGTAGCTGCCGAGCAGCGAGGAGGGCAAAGCCACCCGCGGGAAGGGTCCGTATGAGCGCGGCGAAGACCGGGTGCCCCGCGGGCAGGGCGTGGGTGGTGACGATGTAGGTCGTTCCCCAGACGGCCGGCGCCAGGGCCGTCAGGGCGATCCAACCGGCATTCCGGCGAGCGTCGGAGAAGGTTCTTCCGCGCCCGGCCGGTTGAGCGCTCTGCATCGTCGTCATGGCCTCAGCCTGCCCACCATGCATTGATCTGTCGATGACATAGATGTGATGGCAGCGATGCCCACATAGGATTGATGTCATGGAACTGCAGCAGATGCGTTACGCCCTTGCCATCGCTGAGGAGCAGAGCTTCACGCGTGCGGCTGAGCGATGCTTCGTGGTGCAGTCCGCCTTGAGCCGGCAGATCAAGTCTCTGGAGAGCGAGCTGGGGCTGACGCTGTTTGCACGCACGAGCCGCAAGGTGAAGGTGACACCCGCTGGGGAGGCCTTTCTGGAGCAGGCTCGGCTGTGCCTGCAGGCAGCCGATCGCGCCAGGTCGAGGCCGCGGCTGCGCAGGGCGAGGTGAGGGGGACTCTGACGATCGGGGTGATTCCAACGGTGACCGCAGTGGATGTTGCTGCTGTCCTGGGCCAGTTCCATCGCCGGCACCCCGATGTTCGGGTGCATGTGCGCAGCGGTGGAAGTGATGCGTTCCCTGCACCGGATCGCAGATGGACGTCTCGATGCGGCCTTCCTCGGGTTGGCTGAGGCTGTCATACCTCAGGGCGTTCGCACGCGGGAGCTCACCAGGGAACGGTTGGTGGCGGTACTGCCGTCCGAGCATCAGCTGGCGAAGCGACGTCGACTCCACCTTGAGGATCTTGCCGACGAGCCCTTCGTGGACTTTCCAGCAGGATCATCAGGACGCGAGCAGTCGGACCTGGCCTTTCAGGAGGCGGGACTCCGCCGCGAGGTGAGCTTCGAGGTGACCACTGCCGAGCTGTTGACGGACCTGGTGCATCAGGGGCTGGGGGTGGCGCTGATCGCTCCCAGCGTGGCCCGTGAGGTGCCCGGATGCGCATGCGTCGCCGTCAGTGATGGCCCCGTCCGGGTGGAGTATCTCGCCTGGGACTCGTTCAACCCCAGTCCGGCGGCTCAGGCCTTCATCGACTTTGTCCCAGCGCCTTCAAGGCAGCCACATCAAACACCGACGCCTTCTTCACAGACAGCGCGTACTGCGTTGCCATGAAGAAGACGTCGGCGTTGAGGGCCGGACCTGGACTGCTGAGAGGCAACAGGTCTGGATAGCTGGAGGCGGCCACCGCTACTTGTGGCACAGTGTGGCGTCGACGGCGTCCTTGTTCCGCTGGTACTTCTCCTTGGCGGAGCTCTCCGGGTTGTTCTGGTCGGCGATGGCTGTGGGCAGGGCGGTCACGGCGACGGTGACGGCGGTGCCGTCCGGTCCCACGGCGTTGTCGGTCTGGTACCCGTGGATCGACCCGCCGTGGCCCCAGGCAGTGCCCCCACAGGACAACGACCTACCGAACAGGCCCAATCCGTAGACCTCGCCCGGCAGGTCACTGAGCTGACGTCGACGCCCTTCTTCATCTCGTCGATGCTGGCCTGGGTCAGCAGCCTGCCGTCGAAGACGGCCTGGAAGAAGGTGTTGAGCTCGCTGGGGGTCGAGACCATCGCCCCAGCCGCCCACGCCCAAGCCGGATCCATCTCGGTAATATCCTCCAGCTTGCCCTCAGCACTGAGGTGGTAACCCTGAGGGTGGGTGCCCTTGATGCTTCTCCTCCCCGGGGCCGGGAAGTAGGTATGGGACAGACCCAGCTTCTTGACGATACGCTCATCGATCTGCTCACCCACCGGCCGCTGAGACACCCGCTCAACAAGCATCCCCAGCACCATGTAGTTCGTATTGGTGTACTTCCACTGCGTCCCTGGCTCAAACTGCGCCGGCTTGCCCAGAGCCGTGTCCAGCAGGTCCCTGCGGTTGCGCGTAGTGGTCCTTGATCTGGAAGATATCGCCGCTACCGGGAGTGGTGTCGGTGTACTCAGGCAGACCACTGGTGTGCTGGAGGAGCTGACGCACCGTGATCTTTGATCCGTCAATACCCTCGCCCTTGATGAGGCCGGGCAGGTAGGTCTCGATCGGCTCATCAAGCCCCACCTTGCCCTCCTGAACCAGCTGCATGACCACCACGGCCACAAAGGTCTTCGTGTTCGACCCAATCCTCACCTCACCGTCCATCGGCGGGGCCTGACCCGTCTCCAGACTGCCCTTACCCACAGCCACACCGGCTGACTCGCCCTTGCTGTCGCTCACCGCCGCCAGAGCCGCCGGGTAACCGTCACCCAGCAGCCCCTGCGCCCGGGACTTCAGACTCAGCCTCCCCTTCGACGGCGCCGCCGACGCCGCACCACCAGCAGCACCCAACGCGATCGCCGCCACCACAGGCACCGCCAACACCCGCCACACCACCGACCGACGACGAGACGAGCGGGACGACGACGGGCTGGCGGCAAGGGTCTCACGGATCGAGGGCTGTCATGAACTGCTCTGCTACTGCTACGTGTGTTGCTCATGACCCCAGTGTCGACAATCTCACCAACCAGTCACCTCCTCCCACAGCACAGTGCTCACTGTCCATCAGGACAGTCCGCGCACGACAGAAGCCGGCTCGGAACCGTTGTGTTGCGGTTCCGAGCCGGCTGGTGGTGTGTGCTCGGTGGTGTCCTACTTCTCCCGCACCCTGGCGGGTGCAGTACCATCGGCGCTGTCAGGCTTAGCTTCCGGGTTCGGGATGGGTGCCGGGCGTTTCCCTGTCGCTGTGACCACCGAGACGTCTGGTATGGGCAGTGCGTGCGTGATCTCGGTTGTGATTCGTTGTCCTGTGACCGCTCGCCCACGCCCTCGCGTGGGTGTGGTGGTTGGGGTGGGTTGGGTGGACCGTATAGTGGACGCTTCGCGGTTAGCTGCTGTCTTCCCTGTCACCCTCTACGTACCGTCCTTGTGGCGGGCGGGTGGGTGTGGGGGTGTTGTTTGTGTCGGCCGATTAGTACCAGTCAGCTCGAGGCCGTTGCCGGTCTTCCACTTCTGGCCTATCAACCCAGTAGTCTGTTGGGGGCCTACCAAGAAGGACGAGTCCTTCTTGTGGAGACCTTATCTTGAAGATGGTTTCCGCTTAGATGCTTTCAGCGGTTACCCGTCCCGAACGTAGCCAACCAGCCGTGCCCCGGGCGGGACAACTGGCACACCAGAGGTTCGTCCGTCCCGGTCCTCTCGTACTAGGGACAGGCCTTCTCAAGTCTCCTGCGCGCGCAGAGGATAGGGGACCGAACTGTCTCACGACGTTCTAAACCCAGCTCGCGTACCGCTTTAATGGGCGAACAGCCCAACCCTTGGGACCTGCTCCAGCCCCAGGATGCGACGAGCCGACATCGAGGTGCCAAACCATGCCGTCGATATGGACTCTTGGGCAGGATCAGCCTGTTATCCCCGGGGTACCTTTTTATCCGTTGAGCGACGACCCACCCACACGGGATCGCCGGATCACTAGTTCCTACTTTTCGTACCTGCTCGACCCGTCGGTCTCACAGTCAAGCTCCCTTGTGCACTTGCACTCGATCACCTGGTTGCCGACCAGGCTGAGGGAACCTTTGAGCGCCTCCGTTACACTTTAGGAGGCAACCGCCCCAGTTAAACTACCCACCAGGCACTGTCCCTAACCCGGATCACGGGCCCAGGTTCAGGCGCACGCCATAACCAGAGTGGTATTTCAGGACGACTCCACCGCTACTGGCGTAACGGCTTCAACGTCTCCCACCCTATCCTGCACAAGCTATAGCGGGCGCCAATACCAAGCTGTAGTAAAGGTCCCGGGGTCTTTTCCGTCCTTCTGCGCGAAACGAGCATCTTTACTGTACTGCAATTTCGCCGAGCTCATGGTTGAGACAGCGGGGAAGTCGTTACGCTATTCGTGCAGGTCGGAACTTACCCGACAAGGAATTTCGCTACCTTAGGATGGTTATAGTTACCACCGCCGTTTACTGGGGCTTAAATTCACCACTTCACCCGAGGGGTTGATGGTTCCTCTTAACCTTCCAGCACCGGGCAGGCGTCAGTCCGTATACATCGCCTTACGGCTTCGCACGGACCTGTGTTTTAGTAAACAGTCGCTTCCCCTGGTCTCTGCGACCCACCCCCTAGCCCGCACGGGGCCTCAGGGGTTCAGGCCCCCTTCTCCCGAAGTTACGGGGGCATTTTGCCGAGTTCCTCAACCATGATTCACTCGTGCGCCCTAGGGCATACTCTGCCCGACCACCTGTGTCGGTTTAGGGTACGGGCGGCTGGCACCATCGCGTCGAGGCTTTTTCTCGGCACCCCAGGATCACCCTGTTATCCCCCACCAGCGTGGGGTCACCATCACGCCTCACCCCCGTCATCAAAGACAGCCCCCGGATTTACCTGGGCGGCGGGCTGCGCGCTTGAACGGACCAAGCCATCAGGTCCGCTGGGCTACCACTGTGCGTCACCCCTGTTAACACGCTTGCCTACCTGCACGGAGGATCCCCAGACCCCACCACCACAACCACACCAGCCCCCGAAAGCTGAGCAGCGCGGCCTATATGGCAGCACGGCGTGGGTTAGCACCCGCGCGTCAGCATGGGCGGTGCTTCGCCGGTACGGGAATATCAACCCGTCATCCATCGACTACGCCTGTCGGCCTCGCCTTAGGTCCCGACTCACCCAGGGCGGACTAGCCTGGCCCTGGAACCCTTGGTCATTCGGCGCTAGGGCTTCTCACCCCTAGTATCGCTACTCATGCCTGCATTCTCACTCCCGCACCGTCCACCAGCAGTCACCCACAGGCTTCCCCGGTGCAGGACGCTCCCCTACCACCCACAACCCCCTGCCACCACCCCCACAAGACGGGACAGTGAAGGGAACAAACGCTGTGGGTCCGCGGCTTCGGCGGTGTGCTTGAGCCCCGCTACATTGTCGGCGCACGATCACTTGACCAGTGAGCTATTACGCACTCTTTCAAGGATGGCTGCTTCTAAGCCAACCTCCTGGTTGTCTGCGCGACCGCACATCCTTTCCCACTTAGCACACGCTTAGGGGCCTTAGCCGGCGATCTGGGCTGTTTCCCTCTCGACCACGGAGCTTATCCCCGCAGTCTCACTGCCACGCTACAACCCGCACGGCATTCGGAGTTTGGTTGACGTCAGTAACCCTGTGAGGCCCATCAGCCACCCAGTAGCTCTACCTCCGCCGGGCAACACGCGACGCTGCACCTAAATGCATTTCGGGGAGAACCAGCTATCACGGAGTTTGATTGGCCTTTCACCCCTACCCACAGCTCATCCCCCCAGTTTTCAACCCTAGGTGGGTTCGGTCCTCCACACGCCTTACACGTGCTTCAACCCTGGCCATGGGTAGATCACCCCGCTTCGGGTCCAGAACGCGCCACTACACTCGCCCTATTCGGACTCGCTCTCGCTACGGCTACCCCACACGGGTTAACCTCGCGACACGCCACTGACTCGCAGGCTCATTCTTCAAAAGGCACGCCACCACCCCCACACTCAACAAGCATGGGAGGCTCTGACGGCTTGCAAGCGCCCGGTTTCAGGTACTATTTCACTCCCCTCCCGGGGTACTTTTCACCATTCCCTCACGGTACTCATCCACTATCGGTCATCAGGAGGTATTCAGGCAGCCAAGTGGTCTTGGCAGATTCACACAGGATTCCACGAGCCCCGTGCTACTCGGGCACACCATCCCAGACACGCACCAACCAGTTCCACCTACGGGGGTATCACCCACTACGCCACGCCTTCCCAGACAATTTCGGCTACCGGCCAGCACACGCGCCCGGCCTCCGGCAGAAGACCAACAGGACAGCCCCACAACCCCGCACACGCAACCCCTGCCGAGTATCACACGCACACGGTTTCACCATCATCCGCTTTCGCTCGCCACTACTCACGGAATATCTTCTCCTACGGGTACTAAGATGTTTCACTTCCCCGCGTCACCCCCACACCCTATACAATTCAGATGCAGGTGACACGACATAACTCGTGCCGGGTCCCCCATTCGGAAACCCTCGGATCACAGCCCGCCAGCCGGCTCCCCGAGGAATATCGCAGGCCACCACGTCCTTCATCGGCCCCTGATGCCAAGGCATCCACCGAACGCTCAAAAAAAACAAACAACAACACACGACAAAACAAACATTGTCGCAGACTTACAGTAAGATGCTCGCGTCCACTATACAGTTCACAACCAACCCACCCACACCCACCCCCACCACCCACAACAAAGGGAAGCAGAAAAGCAGGCCAGGCAACCAGGGCGCACTACCCCAGAACCCCGACAGCATGCCACCCCCACACAACAAGCAGGGGCACCCACCAACCAGCGAAACCACCACGACCACAACAGCCGCAGCAGCCCACCAAGACGGGCGTGTCTCCCACACCACCACACGACAACCAACCACCCCACCCCGCCACACAAGCGAGAAGCAAGAGCAACAGCCAGCTGCCCTATCCACGGACGCAGCTCCCCTGACCGGCCCAGACCCACCCACGGCCCAGACAACAACAAACAACCAGGAAGCCACCCCCACAAAACCTATCCTTAGAAAGGAGTAGGATCCAGCCGCACCTTCCGGTACGGCTACCTTGTTACGACTTCGTCCCAATCACCAGCCCCACCTTCGACCGCTCCCCCATAGGGGCCACGGGCTTCGGGTGTTGCCGACTTTCATGACGTGACGGGCGGTGTGTACAAGGCCCGAGAACGTATTCACCGCAGCGTTGCTGATCTGCGATTACTAGCGACTCCAACTTCACGGTGTCGAGTTGCAGACACCGATCCGAACTGAGACCGGCTTTTATGATTCTGCTCCACCTCACGGTATCGCAGCCCTCTGTACCGGCCATTGTAGCATGCGTGAAGCCCAAGACATAAGGGGCATGATGATTTGACGTCATCCCCACCTTCCTCCGAGTTGACCCCGGCAGTCTCCCGCGAGTCCCCACCACAACGTGCTGGCAACACGAGACAAGGGTTGCGCTCGTTGCGTGGACTTAACCCAACATCTCACGACACGAGCTGACGACAACCATGCACCACCTGTGAACCAGCCCCCACAAAGGGAGGAAACCCCGTCTCCGAAGCAGACCGGCACATGTCAAGCCTTGGTAAGGTTCTTCGCGTTGCATCGAATTAATCCGCATGCTCCGCCGCTTGTGCGGGCCCCCGTCAATTCCTTTGAGTTTTAGCCTTGCGGCCGTACTCCCCAGGCGGGGCACTTAATGCGTTAGCTACGGCGCGGAAAACCCGGAAAAGGCCCCCCACACCTAGTGCCCAACGTTTACGGCGTGGACTACCAGGGTATCTAATCCTGTCTCGCTCCCCCACGCTTTCGCTCCTCAGCGTCAGTAACGGCCCAGAGACCCGCCTTCGCCACCGGTGTTCTTCCTGATATCTGCGCATTCCACCGCTACACCAGGAGTTCCAGCCTCCCCTACCGCACTCAAGCCGGCCCGTACCCACCGCAAGCCCCCAGTTAAGCCAGAGGATTTCACGACAGACGCGACCAGCCGCCTACGAGCTCTTTACGCCCAATAATTCCGGACAACGCTCGCGCCCTACGTATTACTCGCGGCTGCTGGCACGTAGTTAGCCGGCGCTTCTTATCCAGCTACCGTCAACCCACCCACACAGGGACAGGCCTGCTTCACTGGCGAAAGAGGTTCACAACCCGAAGGCCTCCATCCCTCACGCGGCGTCGCTGCATCAGGCTTGCGCCCATTGTGCAATATTCCCCACTGCTGCCTCCCGTAGGAGTCTGGGCCGTGTCTCAGTCCCAGTGTGACCGTCCACCCTCTCAGGCCGGCTACCCGTCACCGCCTTGGTAGGCCATCACCCCACCAACAAGCTGATAGGCCGCGAGCCCATCCCCCACCAAAAACACCCAAAAGGCGCAATCTTTCCCACACCCACCATGCAGCAGGCACAGAATATCCCGTATTAGCCACACTTTCATGCGGTTATCCAGAAGAAGGGGGCAGGTTACTCACGTGTTACTCACCCGTTCGCCACTCATCCACACCCACCACAAAGGAAGGCGCTTCACCGTTCGACTTGCATGTGTTAAGCACGCCGCCAGCGTTCGTCCTGAGCCAGGATCAAACTCTCCAAACAAAACCAACAAAACCCCAACCAAGCCCCACACAACAAAGCATGAAGCCAAGCCAGAGCAACAGTCAGAAAAAAGCCCAGAAAACCAGACCACATAGCCCCACCCAACCCCCACAACAAGAGCCAGGCAAACCAAAAACAAAACAAGCCCCAAAAACCACACACAACAAACAAGCCATGCAGCAGCCCCCAGGACCAAAATGGCATAAAAAACATGACACACTATCGAGTTCTCAAACAACACACCCAGCGAGATCTCAGCGAGAAGAATTTCTTCGCTTGCCTCTCGAAGGCGACCGAAACTATCATAAGCAGGTTGATCGCTCGAGAATCAAATTCGGATCACGTGACCCTGATCTCTGAACTTATCCTGCTTTCAGTCACGCTGGCGAACTTTCGTCTGTCAGACTCGACGTTTCCGTCGTCCGGGCACCGCCGTCAGACCCTTCAGTCGCCTCGGCAGCGAGGAGTACTATAGCCGAGCATCAGCGCCGACTGTCAAACGACTTTTCTGCGTGTCTCGCACCACATTTCTACGTCCCTCGTCAGCATCGGGCTTTGGCCTTCCTACGCCGGTGCCTCTGTCAGCACCGTCCCCAGTCGGCTCTGCGCCTCACGGGCGTACCAGTCCCGGCACGGATGCCCCCACAGCACCGCTCTGGAGACGATCCCGGGATCCCGGTTTTTCTGCATCAGTCCCGTCAAGTGGTACTTGATCGTCGTCGGCTCGACGTACAGATGCGCTGCCATCTCACCGTTGGACATGCCCTGGGCCAGCAGCCTGAGCACTTCCAGCTCCCGAGAGGTCAAGGTGACGTCCACGGAAGCAGCCCCGCGAACGACGCCTGCTCGGATGCACCACCAGCATCCGCAGCACTCGCTCGACGTCCCTGATGCTGAGACCCACGTCATGTCTGGCGAGAGCGCCTGGAGAACCTCGTCTGAGAGCTCATGCAGGATGCGGCGGGTGACGCGCTGGTCCAGGGTCCTCTCCCACCGCAACGGAACGGACGGCTCCCAGCAAGGTGGCCCTCATCGGCGCCCTTTGAGGAGAAAGCTGGCAGCACCGGCCTCAAGCGAGGCCAGGACGTCGTCGTCGACGTCGAAGGTGGTCAGATGAGCACGTCCACGTCCAGACTCAGGGTCGGAGACGATCTGCCCGCGTTGCCGCGATACCGTCGGTTCCGGGCATGCGGATGTCCATGCACACGACGTCGGGGCGCAGCTCACGAGCCAGCGTGATCGCCTCGGCACCGTCGGCGGCCTCACCCACAACCTCGATGTCCTCCTCCGCTCCGAGGATGACGCTCAAGCCTGCGCGGACCACGGCCTGATCGTCAGCGATGACGAGTCGAATCATGCGGGAATGCCGCTTCCTCCTCGGGACGGGACCCGTCGGCGCCGTCCGGAGGAACGGGGATGACAAGGCGGTTGCACCAGCCGCCGTCGGGGTCGGGGCCGGTGACCAGCTCAGCACCCACCAGGGCAGCGCGCTCAGCCATGCCGGACAGACCGTAGCCACCGCCCTTGCTGCCCGCACCCGCCTGACGCGCCTCCGCATTCGGCGGACGTCGGTTGTTCACCACGATCTCCACACACCCCTGCTGATAGGTGACCCGTACCTGGCAAGGGAGCTCCTGAGCGTGCCGCGCGCTGTTGGCGAGCGACCCTGGACCATGCGGTAGGCAGCGGTGTCAGCCAGTGGGCTCAGGGACGAGGCCGGCCGTTGACTGCGCACCCGACCCGCTGTTGACGACGAGCGAGACTCTCAACGAGGCGAGGCACTGCCTCCAGCGAGGGCAGGAGCACCGGCCCCTTGCCATCTGGAATCCCGTCACGGCTGCAGCTCGGCTGTCGCCCTCGGTGCTCGACAACGTCGACTCTGCCTGCTGACCATCCGTCGCCCTGCCCTTCACGCTGAGAGTCACTCCCTGTCCTCGCTGCGCAGGAGACCGACGACCTGACGCAGGTCGGCCAGAGCGGTTCGGGCACTGTCCTGCACCGTCTGGAGCATCTGCTCGGAGCGCTCCGGATCCTTGTGCCGCAGGGCCGCGGCCGCCTGGGCGCTGACGATGACGCCGGAGAGGTGGTGGCCGGCGATGTCGTGGAGATCGCGGGCCAGGGCATTGCGGCTGGCCTGCAGCTCGCGCTCGACCTGCTCGCGCCCTCGCGCTCGAGCAGCCGCTTCTCCCGCTCGAGGAGCTCGGCCTTGTCGCGCAGCGCCTGGTGCAGCTGCTCGCGCCCCAGCATGTACCCGCCACCGCCACCGGTAAGAGGTAACGCTGCAGCAGGTGCGCCGAGAGCAGGATGATCATGGCGACCATCCCACGCTGACCGGAGTGCACCTCGCCGATGAGGAAGACCAGGTTCAAGACGATGACGTTGACGAACAGCGCGATCTGCCAGCCCGGGACGCGGTAACGCACGAGGTACCAGATGACGACCATGACTGCGGTGGATCCGAGTCCCGATCGATCGCTGGCGATGAGAGATGATGAGATCGGCGGTGGCCACGATCCCCGAGCACCCAGTACGGGAAGCGCGCCGTCATCATCACGGCCACCACCTGGGTGATGACCAGCACGATGAGGAGAATCGCCCAGGGGAACCGAGTTGACTCCGTAGTTGCTGATGTGCTCGATCGGCCAGCATCACTGCCGATGTAGGGCAGCACGCTGAGCAGGCAGAAAGCGCCACCGCGGCCCGGGAAGCCGCGATGGTCTCTGCACCTGAACGGCGGAATCGGGCACGTGGCTGGGCACGCCCGAGTCACACATGCGCAGCCGCGAGGTGCCCGAGTCCGTCTCCGAGCCCATCACTTGTGGCACAGGGTGGCGTCGACGTCTCATCGACCTTCCGGCCTTCTCCTTGGCGGAGCTCTCCAGGTTGTTCTGGTCGGCGATGGCTGTGGGCAGGGCGGTCACGGCGACGGTGACGGCGGTGCCGTCAGGCCGACACCGTCTCAGTCTGATAGCCCGCGATATCGCCATCCGTGGCCCCAGGCAGTGCCCTCCGCAGGACAACGACGTACCGATGAGGCCCAGTCCGTACACCGTCCCCGGTCCTAGCTCCGAGCTGATATCGACGCCCTTTCTTCATCTCGTCGATGCTGGCCTGGTCAGCAGCCTGCCGTCGAGGACGGCCTGAAGAAGGTGTTGAGCTCGCTGGGGGTCGAGACCATCGCCACCAGCCGCCCACGCCCAAGGAGGGATCCATCTCGGTCATCCTCCAGCTTGCCCTCAGCGCTGAGGTGGTAGCCCTGAGGGTGAGGGCCCATGAGCTTCTTCCCCGGTCCCCGGGAAGTAGGTGGGACAGTCCCAGCTTTCTGACGATGCGCTCATCGATCTGCTCACCCACCGCCGCTGAGACACCCGCTCAACGAGCATCCCCAGCACAATGTAGTTCGTGTTGGTGTACTTCCACTGCGTCACTGGGCTCAAACTGCGCCGGCTTGCCTCAGAGCAGTGTCCAGGACGTCACTCGGGGGACATAGTGCTGCATATCTCGAACCCGACAGGCTCTGCTCGGAGAGTAGTGTCGCTGTACTCGGGCAGGCCACTGGTGTGCTGGAGGAGCTGACGCACCGTGATCTTTTGGAGCCGTCGATGCCCCTCGCCTCTGATCAGGCTCCCGGCAGGTAGGTCTCGATCGGCTCATCAAGCCCGACCTGCCCTCCTGGACCATCTGCATGACCACCACGGCCACAAAGGTCTTCGATGTTCGGACCCGACCCGCACCTCCCCGTCCATCGGCGGGAGCCTGACCCTGTCTCCAGGCTGCCCTTACCCACGGCCACCCCCGCCGACTCACCCTGCTGTCGCTCACCGCCGCCAGCACCGCCGGGTAACCGGCCTCCACCAGCCCCTGCGCCCGACTTCAGGCCTCAGCCTCCCTTCGACGGCGCCGCCGACGCCGCACCACCAGCAGCACCCAACGCGATCGCCGCCGCCACAGGCACCGCCAACACCCGCCACACCACCGCAACCGGCGACGAGACGAGCGGGACGACGACTGGGCTGGGGCATTCAGGAGTGACTACGTCGAGGGACTGTCATGAACTGCTCTGCTATTGCACGTGTTGCCATGACCCCAGTGTCGACACTCACCGACCGAGTCACCTCACCACAGCACAGCACCCACTGTCCATATGGACAGTCCAACTTGGAACGCCTTCACTCGACACAGCCCCGATCGAGAAATGGCCAACAGACACAGCGCCACCGCGGCTCGTGGGAGCCTCGGTGGCGACTGCACCCGGACGACGGAATCAGGGCACGTGGCTGGGCACGCCTCGAGTCAGCACACGCACGCACGCGAGGCGCCCGAGTCCGTCTCGAGCCCATCACTTGTGGCACAGGGTGGCGTCGACGGCCTCCTTGACCTTTCCCGCTCTTCTCCTTGGCGGAACTCCGGTTGTTCTGGTCGGCAATAGCTGATGGGCAGGCGGTCACGGCGACGGTGACGGCGGTGCCGTCAGGCCGACACCGTCGTCGGTCTGGTATCCGCGATATCCCGCCATGTGGCCCCAGGCAGGTGCCCTCCGCAGCTGCAACGAGCTACCGATGAGGCCCAGCCCGTACACCGTCCCCGGTCCAAGGTGCGAGCTGGCGTCAACCGCCCGTTCTTCATCTCGTCGATGCTGGCCTGGGTCAGCAGCCTGCCGTCGAGGACGGCCTGGAAGAACGTGTTGAGCTCACTGGGGTCGAGACCATCGCCACCAGCCGCCCAGCGCAAGAGCCGGATCCATCTCGGTCATATCCTCCAGCTTGCCCTCAGCACTGAGGTGGTAGCCCTGAGGGTGAGTACCACGAGTCTTCCTCACCGTTCCCCGGGAAGTAGGTGTGGGACAGACCCAGCTTCTTGACGATGCGCTCATCGATCTGCTCACCCACCGGCCGCTGGGACACCCGCTCAATGAGCATCCCCAGCACGATGTAGTTCGTGTTGGTGTACTCCACTGAGTGCCGGGCTCGAACTGCGCCGGCTTGCCCAGAGCCGTATCCAGCAGGTCCCCACGGGGAACATAGTGCTCCATGATTCTGGATACCGCAGCTCTGCTGGAGAGGTAGGTGTCGGTGTACTGCAGGCAGGCCACTGGTGTGCTGGAGGAGCTGACGCACCGTGATCTTCGAGCCGTCGATGCCCTCAGCCCTCTGATGAGGCCCGGGCAGGTAGGTCTCGATCGGCTCATCGAGCCCTCACCTTGCCCCTCCTGGACCAGCTGCATGACCACCACAGCCACAAAGGTCTTCGACGCGGACCTGACCCTGCACCTCACCGTCCATCGGCGGGAGCCTGACCTGTCTCCAGGCTGCCCTTACCCACAGCCACCCCCGCCGACCTGCCCTTGCTGTCGCTCACCGCCGCCAGCAGCCGCCGGTAACCGGCCTCCACCAGCCCCTGAGCCCGGGACCTCAGGCCTCAGCCTCCCCTTCGACGGCGCCGACGCCGCACCCACCAGCAGCACCCAACGCGATCGCCGCCGACCACGGCACCGCCAGCACCCGCCACACCACCGAACGACGACGGCTCAACCGGCAGCCCCTACCGCTTCGGGGCTCTCAGGAGTGACTACGTTGGAACGGACAGGACTGAACTTCTGCTTTTACCCATGCCTCCAGTGTCACGAGTCCGCGGACCGACCACCCCACCTACAGCACAGCGCCCCCGTCCAGAAGGACAGTCCCGATGAGGGGACCGCTGCTCAGCACTGACCCGCGCCGGCGCCGCTTGCGGGCCCTCGTCAGGAGGTGCGCTCGGGAGGCCTGGTAGGCGGCCCCCACGATGCCAGCCGTGCTGAGCAGCTGGGCCGGGACGATCGGGGTCTTGAGGTCGAGCAGCGGCAGGTACTCTCGTGCTTGCGGGAGACTCCCCGCCCGACGACGAACAGGTCCGGGGAGAAGAGCATCTCCACGTGGGGCGTAGTAGCGTTGGAGACGCTTGGCCCACTCTTCCAGGACAGGTCCTGGGCGGTGCGCTGGCTGGCGGAGGCCCGGGTCTCGGCGTCGTACCCGTCGATCTCCAGGTGCCCGAGCTCGGTGTTGGGGACCAGCGTTCCGTCGACGATGACGGCTGAGCCGATGCCGGTGCCCATGAGTGGTGACGATGATGGTTCCGGGACGTCCTTGGCGGCGCTGAAGGCGACCTCGGCCAACCCGGCGGCGTCGGCGTCGTTGAGCCCGGGTGACCGGCCGGCCCAGGTGCTCGCGCATGAGCTCAGTGAGGTTGACGCCCGTCCAGGACTTGTCGAGGTTGGCCATGAACGGGACGATGCCGTGGACGATCGGAGCGGGCAGGGCCACGCCGACCGGACGTCGTCGCCCACCTGAAGCTGCTCTGAGGAGCTGGCGGCACACCTCCCGCGACCGCCCTGCAGGCGTGGCCTCGGGGTGTCGATACGGACGCGCTCACCGATGAACGTGCCCGCGGTCAGGTCGACCAGGCGCTCTTGACGCCCGACCCGCCAGATGTCGATCCCGCATGCCACTTGATGCTGTCGGTGCTGCCGAAGTCGCGAGGTCCTCCTGAGATACAGTAGCTCCGCGGCCTCCGCCCAGCCTAGTGCAGGGACGGCGGCCGCGAGGACGGTCGGAGAAAGATCGACGTCGATCCTGAAGCGGGCATCCGGTAGGCCTCAGTCGCGAGTACTCTCGGCGGGGCGCCCGGTAGAGGTACCACAGCGTGGCGACGAACAGCACCACGCCCACCCAGGGGCGACGCTGGCGAAGCCTCGGGCATGATGGCCAGCGGGTCCTCCTGCCGCCGAAGGCCACGACGATACTGGCGCAGACGACACCGGCGAGGCTCTCACCGACGATGAGGCCGGTGCTGCGAGCGTGCCCATGCGCTTGGCCCGCTCGCTGGTCGGTGCGCTGGGGCCCAGCGGTCGAGAGGTGAGCCCAGGGCAGCACCGACCGATCACGACGGCGACATGCGGCAGGCACATGCCCATGCCGACGGAGCGGCGGCAGCGAGTACTTGATGCTGCGGCGCAGGGGCTCGTCAATGGCGATGACGACGGCGCCGATGAGGGCGCCCAGGCCCAGCAGAGCTCCAGCTGAGGTCGCCCGCCGAGGACGCCCTGCACCAGGTGCTTGATGAGGTTCGCCTGGGGCGCGGCCAGAGCGTCGTACCGGCGCCGGGGCGCCGGCGAAGCCGAAGGCCCCTGCATGAGGCTGAGCACCGGCGGATGACGATGGCGCCGAAGACGACACCGATGACGAGGGCAACCTGCTGCTTCCACGGGGTGAGCCGACGAGCTGCGCCGGTCTTGAGGTCCTGGAGGTTGTCGTTGGAGATGGTGGCCACGCCGAAGACGACTGCGGGTGACGAACAGGGTGTAGGCCACCAGGGTGCGGACGTCGTCGGGCGAGGAGCTGGCATGATGGCACGCAGCGCGGCCGCGGAGACGGCCACGAGGATGCTGACGCCGGAGATCGGCGAGTTGGACGAGCCGATGAGGCCGGCCATGTAGCCGCAGACAGAGGCCACGACCAGAGCCGGTCAGCAGGATGAACAGGATGGAGGCGACGATGAGTCCGGCCGTGGTGGTGGGCCGCGTGAGGGTCCTGCAGGAACAGCCACAGGAGCACGCCGATGGGGCAGCATGGAGTCCCACGGTGACGCCGATGACCGTCTTCATCGACAGGTCGCGCTCGGTCAGGGAGCTCTCGCCGGCGTCGCGCTTGGCGCTGGAGGCCAGGGACGCGGATGCCGGAGACGATGGGACCGAGGATCTTCAGGAAGGTCCAGATGGCGGCGATGGCGATGGTCCGCCGCCCACGATGCACCGGCTGGCGGAAGGTAGTGCTCACGAGTCCGCGAGGTCCTTGGCGGCGCCGCCCCGCCCCAGGTGCGCATCGGAAGCAGCACGCCGTAGAGATGAGCAGGCCGACGATCATGGCGATGCCGACGCCGATGCCTGACCAGGTGGCCCACGCCGGTCAGCGCCAGGGACAGGGAGGTGCCCATCATGGTGGCGCCTGCACCGACCCGGAAGACCCCGGAGATGTCGACGCTGATGGCCTTGAGGGTGTTGAGGAAGTAGAGGCGCCGGAGGCGATGGAGCCACGCACGATGACGCCCAGCCCGCGGTTGACTCTCGCGCCCGCGGTGTCGCCCACGCGAAGGACCTCGGCGCCGGCCACGCCCTCGGTAGGCAGTCGAGCTGTCACAGCCGCGCGCCGCAGCGGGATCGAGCAGGTGACACCGAGATGCCGCCCAGATGATGACGAGAACCGTCTGAAGGTAGGGGGAAACCGGTCCACCAGCCCACGATGATGAGTCCGGGCAGGACGAAGATGATGGCGGACAGCGTCCCGGCTGCCGAGGCGATCGTCTGACGATGTTGTTCTCCTGATCGTGTGATCGGAGAAGCGGCGCAGGATCGCCATGGAGATGACAGCGGCTCGGATGGAGGTGGGCAAGGTGAGTCCCACTCTGAGGCCGAGGTAGACGCTCGCCGCAGTGAAGACGAGCGTGATGATGCCGCCGATGACGACGCCGCGGATCGTCAGCTTTCGATCCGGCTGGAGCCGGCACTGGGCGGTTTCGCCGCAGCGGAGCCGCTTGAGGTTGTTGTGACATGCGGAGATCTCTCGATGTCGGGATGATTCCGGAGCGAGAGTAGCACTCTGTCCGGAAAAACGATTGTTACCGTCCATTCTCGTCAGTACAGAGCAGGCGTCGCAGCTCAGCAGGCACTGATCCGTTCAGCCGCACTCTGCCCCTGATCCCTGGACTCACCCTTGATCGCTGCGGTGTCCCAGTATTCGCGAACCTCGCCGATGAGCCCGTCCTCTTCATGGTGACGACGCTGACGATCCTGCTGGTGATGGGTCCTTGAGCAGTCGGGAACACCCCTCGGCGTGCACCACGGCACCGTGCGGGGTCTCGAGCTCGGTGCACGCCAGAGATGCGTACACCGGAGTCAGCGCACTCTCCTCAGGTGACCCGCAACCGCCTCCTTCCCGATGAAGGTCTCCTGCACCCCGAGCGTGGGATCGAGGGGAAGCTCCACTGAACCCTTGTCATGGAGCACCCCACCATGTCACCCGCGTTGAATCGCTCCAGCATCCGAGGCAGTCGATGCACGGCGGCAAGACGTTGGAGATCACCGGCCGTGAACAGGTGGGGGAATACTGATCCACCAGGATCGAGCAATGATGATTCTGCGAGCGTCCCAACAAATACGGGCATATAGCCGGTAGCCTCGAGGAGGCTTTCGATTCGCGGTCGTTCCTCAAGAGCATCGGTGGCATATCCGACCGCCCAGACTTCGGGATTCTTACCTGCTCGCGACACAAGCAGCTCCTCCCTGAATATGGGAGAAGGCGCGCACAACCATTGAGTCCGGCAGCATCTCGGCCATCCACTGCCCTTCTCAGTGCGCCTATCCGGCAGCGTGGAGACGATCTGCCCCTCCCGCATACCAGCGGCGTTCATCACGTCGAAGACCATCGCGCCCTTGAGGAGCGGCGCGAGACGATCTACCACGCCCTGCGCAGCACTGTGCTTGACTGCCAGGACCACCACCTGTGACGGGCGGCCTCCTCAAAGCTGACGACGCGCACGCTCGGGAGGACACTCACACGCCTCGCCGACCCGGCGACCGCGCACCGAGCTGAACCGTGTAGCCGGCCTGTGCCCACAATGTCGCCAGCCCTCGCCCAATAGGCCCGGACCCGATGATGCCAATCACTTCACCTCGCCTTGTCGGGCATGCCGTTTCACCCTCCTTGGTTACTATTAGTAACTACCCGGGTCGACAGTATGGCGAACCGATGAACGCGACAAGAAGGCACTCTTCACGGCCGATAGGCACACGAGAGTAACCGTCAATGAGACCTCCCTCACAGGAAGGCGACCGCGAGCCCAACAGCACCGTCTGCGGCCTGCGCGATGTCCTCGACCGGATCGGGGACACCTGGTCGGTCCTCGTCATCATTCAGTTGTGCCCTGCACGGCCGACGCAGGTTCGGGCAGCTGCTGCGCTCAGTCGAGGGAATCTCCCAACGCATGCTCACAGTCACCCTACGTCGACTCCAGAGGGACGGACTCATCAGCCGGACAGTCCTGACACCTCCCCACCGCAGGTCGAGTACGCGTTGACTGGAACCGGAGAGTCCTCACAGTCGTTCTTCGTCAGCTCGTCGACTGGGCAACGGACAATCGCGAGAGCATCGCGGCTGCTCGCGGACGCTGGGACCGGGGCGCAGACACACCCACCCGCCTCTTTGACTCCACAACAACCAAAACGTCATGTACGGGGTCCAGGGTCCCAGGACCCGGCGGATGGATGACTGCTGAGGGCGGGCCCGGCCCCGACTCCACCCCCAGGGACCGCAGGTCGGAGGCGGTCAGGTCGATGGAGTGCCCCCATATCGCCGTCAGACTGCGACATCCGGCCAGCACCCCGGTCACGGCCAGGAACAACACCGTGGGCAGGCTCAGGCGCACACCGCGTCTGTCGCGTGGGTCGGTGATGCCCTGAGAACCCGGATCAAAGGGCTGGTGCGACAAGGCATTCGTGGTGGAAGCTGACATCAGCGCGGCCTCCCAGAACAAAGGGATTGATTAAGCTACCACTCACCGTCCCCATGGGGCCCACGCCCCCGCCCCAGCGACACACCACCCCATCAAAGCGCCTCCCCTCACCCACCAACATTGGACCCCTGACCCGGGGCCGCGTCCCTTACGAGGTTTTGGTCGAGGTCGAGAACCCAGCCAGGCAGGAGGCGGCCATGTCCTCGTGGGCGTGGCCGGCGTCGGCGACACGGTCGAGCCGGGCGGAGAAGGCCTCCATGCCATCGAGCTCTCAAGCCGGCTTCGCGGCGAGATCGAGGATGAGGTGGGCGTCCTGCGGAGGTGTCGACGGCGAAGTTGGCTGGCCTCAGGGCGCCCCGTTCAACGAGGTCGGCCTTGATGCGCAGGAAGGGCAGGTCCAGGCCACCGCCGTCGAGCACCTCGAAGAACCGGGGCCGGGGCACACCGATCGCCTTCGCCAGGGTGACGATCTCGCCGGCGGCGCTGGACACGGCGACGACCCAGGGAGTTGACGACCAGCTTGAGGCGGGTCGAGGTGGCGGCGGCACCGTCCTCACCGGTCCATTACAGTGCGCGACCTGACGGCGTCCAGGACCGGAGTGACCAGCTCGCGGCCAGAGACAGGGCCGGCGGCCATGATGACAAGGGTGCCGGACTCGGCGGGCTGGCGGGTCCCGGAGACGGGCGAGTCGAGAAGAGGACACCGGCGGGTTCCGCGATGGCGGCCAGGACGGCCACATCATCAGGCCGACGGTGGTCATCTGCAGCCAGGCGGCGCTGGGGCGCTATGGCGGGGCGCGTCTCGCGCATGACTTTCGGCGACGGCGGCGCCGTCGAAGAGACTGGTGATGACGACGTCGGCCCCTCAACGGCGGCGGTGGCGGTGGGGACGATCCGATGCCGTCGTCGGCCAGGGGCCGCGCACGCGAGATCGTGCGGTTCCAGGCGCGCACGGCGTGGCGGCGCCGAGCGATGCTGCGAGCCATCGCCGAGCCCATGATCCCGGTGCCGAGTACGGCCACGGTCAGTGAGACATACTTCTCCCTTAATTGTCTCTGATCGAGCTGTGTCGACTCGTCCGGTCGACCACCCGCCTGGCGCCCTCCGGCGCCCGGGATCGGACTCTGTTGCCGCCCCTGCACACGACCATAGGCGCCCGAGTCACTCGGAAGCCAGGGCGCCGGCGATCCTGTACAGAGCGACAGCCAGGAGGAATGCGAAAGCAGTCATCGAGGCTGGGGCCCCAGAAGCCGGGGGAGTCGGACGAGAAGGTCGCCGCCGACGGCGCCGGCGATCGTGGCGCCGAGGTACATCGCCGTGTTCGACAGTGAGGAGACGGTTCCTCGTGCCTGGCTGGCATGGGCCTGCAGCTGCCCCATGAGGACCGGCAGGAGGAAACCGGCCACCACCAGGGCCGCGGCGAAAGGCGACGACGGCACCCTCACATGGTCCGCGCAATGAGCGGCATCGCAGCGGCCAGGAGGTAGAACGCGCCCTCGATGAGGATGCCGCTCACAGCGACCGCCGCTCACCGATCCTGCAACGAGCCGTGGACCGAGAAGCGATCCCAGTGCAGTCCCCAGACCGATCATCATCATGGCCTTCCCTGATGGCGGTCTGCGAGGCGCCGAAGTCCTTGGCCAGCCAGGAGCCGATGAAGTGAGAACGAGGCGTAGCTGCCGGTCTGGAACACGAGATAGGCGAGGAGCGACCACCCTCAGCACCCGAGAGCCGAGGACCCTTCGGTAGGAGCCGACGACGTCAGCAGGCTCCCCACCGGCCGCACATGGGGGAACGAGAGGAAGAGGAGTCCCCACAGGACGACGCTGACCGCCGCGACCACGAAGAACGGCAGCTGCCACCCTCTGACTGACAGGTATGAGCCGACCGGTACGCCGGCCACCTGTGCAACCGCCAGTCCCTGCAGTCGCGCAGCCCATGACCTTGATGATGGATGGCCGGGGCACCGTCACCGGGATGGAGGCCCAGATCTGGGAGCTGACGAAGGCTGCGCTCACGCCGGCCAGGAAGCGGGCGGCGACCATAGTCCAGAAGCTCCAGGCCAGGCCGCACGCGCAGGTGAAAACGGCGAAGGCCGCCAGGCCGGAGAGAATGACGCGACGTCGGTCGTGGCGGTCCGAGACAGGACCGGCCACGAGGGCGAACAGCGCGTACCCCAGGGCGTAGGCGGAGACCAGCCAGCCGGCCTCGGGGACAGGGGGACGTCGAGCTCACGCTGGAGCAGGGGCAGCAGGGCGCGACGAGGAAGGTGTCGGTCCCGATGACGAACATGGTGAAGAAGCGACAGCCATCCCATGGTCGAGACGCGGAGCACCTTTCGGCGACGTCCTCTCGTCATCGACAGATACGTGCGATGAGCCACTGTTTCTTCAGTCATCTCAAACCTCCTTAGTTCGATGTTTGACGTACTAAGAATTGTAGGAGACGATTCCTTCTGTCAACCCCTGTCCGGTGCGCGCCGGGGGCAGGTCGAGACAGAGAGGCAGGACGAACCGTGAAGGACAGGGAGCTTTTCCACCCCGAGGCGGGCGACATCTCCCTGACGCGATCCTGGGCGCCCTGTCCGACCCCATCCGCCGCGACGTCCTGCGTCGGATCGCCGATGAAGGCGCCCTGTACTGCGGGGACCTGAGCTACGACGTCGTCAAGTCCACGATGTCGCACCACTTCCGGGTGCTGCGCGAGTCGGGGCCTCATGCATACCGAGCGCGAGGGCAAGCTACCGGCGCATCACCCGGCGCGACAACATCATCGAGCAGCGCTTTCGGGGACTGCTGGCCGCCGTCGGCCCGCCCGCCGGCAAGGGGCAGTGGCCGGACTGACGACCACCCGAGCGAGCACCCTGACGGCTCCAGGACGAGCCGCCGGCAACCTGCGAGGTAGAGATGGCCAGGCCGCGCAAGCCGATCGACCCGACCCGACGTCGTCGCTTTGATGCGGACGGCGCGCACGATGTTTGCGCTCCGCGGGATACAACGGCACCGCGTTGAGCGACATCCTTCCGCCGCGCAGTTCCCTCGCAGCTCCTTCTACTACTTTCACCGACAAGGCAGCGCTCGACGCGGCATTCTCCGACGGACTGACCCTGCTCGCCGAGCGGGTGAGCCCGCCCGATCCTGCAGCGCTGACCACTGAGTCCTTCTGGCCCGAGATCTTCACCTTCTTCGACGAGCTGGCGGCGGCCGGCGACGACGAGGACGTGGCGACAATCGCGACGCTCTTCCACATGCGGGACGCTCCGCCGAGCGCCTCACGCACCGATTTCGAGAGGTCCACCCGGGCGTGGTGCCAGGCAGACCGTGCACGCAGGGTCGCGAGCAGGGCGTGCTCGACCAGGAGATCCCCGAGGGACCTGTATGTCGAGCTCGTGTGGAGCGCTGCCGTCACACTCGATCGGTGGTTGGCCTCGCAGGCCGGCAAGGAGCGGATGCTCGACAGCTGGCGCACACCTCCTGACGCGGCTGTTCGGGGCGCCATAAAGTCCCTCCCCGCTTGACCGCCGCCCACGGGAACCGACAGCTCCTTATTTGTGGACATGTCTCGTCCACAAATGACTACCGTAGCTGTTACCAACCGTTCGCCGCCACAACGAGGTTCAGGAGGAATGCGAAATGGCGGGCGTTCTTGTCGCCGGGGCGACCGGATACCTCGGCAGGTACGTGGTCGCCGAGCTTCACAGCCGCGGGCACCTCGTGAGGGCCGTGGTGGGACTGGGATCGCGCCCGCAGGAAGGGCCCTGGGGCTCACCGTCATTGACGGCCTGGTGGACGAGTGGGCTCGGGAGCGTCACCGATCCCCGCTTCACCCGAGATCTCGCAGCCGACGTCGAGCATGTTGTCTCGGCTCTGGGGGTGACCCGCCAGAAGGCCGACCCGTGGCAGATCGACAACCCTCGCCAACCTGGCGATCCTGAACTCGGCACTGAAGCATGCCGGCTCCTTCACCTACATCAATACCCTGGGTGGCGATCGCTGCCCCGCCCGGCTGACGCGAGCGAAGTCGGCATTCGCGCAGACGCTCTCGGTGGCGGAGATCAACTCTCAGATCATCAATCCGCCGGGCTACTTCTCCGACATGACGGAGGTGCTGGCGATGGCCAGGCGCGGCCTGGTGCCGTGCTCCGACCGAGGCACGGATCAATCCGATCCACGGGCCGGACCTGGCGGTCTGACGTCGTTGACCGATGGAGGAGGGGACGTCCGGCACGTGGGACATCGGCGGACCGGACGTGCTCACCTGGAGACAGGTAGCTCAGCTGGCGTTCCGCGCCGTCGGCACACGGCCACGCATCGCCGCGGTGCCCACCTGGGCGTTGCCACCGGCACTGAGACTGACAGCGCTGTTCAGCCCACGCCTGGCCGACGTCGCCCAGTTCATGACCTGGAACATGATGCGCGACTGCGTCGCCCCGACGACGGGCACTCACCACCTCGCGGACTTCTACCGCACAGTTCTTGAGAATCAGAAGTAGGTAGGCACGTCACCGCGAGGTGACCTCGACCTGCTGGCGAGTGTTCCACCCCATCTTGCCGCTGGTGACCATGCCCCAGACCCGTAGAGGGCGCAGGATCAGCGCGGACCACAGCGTCGCCGCCGGGGACAGGATGAGGCTGATGCACCTCTCGGAGTCGGTGGTGTCAGAGCGCCATACGGCGATGTACCGCGAGCCCTGAGCCAGCCCGATCGCAAGAGGCACCAGCAGTGCCGCTGGAGGGATCCCATCGCCAACGACGAGCGGACGCCAGAGCACCAGATAGACGAAGAGGGAGATCACCAGCCAGACCTGCATCCACCCGGTGACCCTGCCGCCACCACCCCCATGAGAGAACTGGCAGGAAGCGGATGCGCCAGAGCCCACGAATGAAGGAGCCGCGGAACCACCGCTCCTGCTGCCGGTAATGATGGCTCCACCGGTCGGGCATCCACGCGAAGGCGAAGGCCGAGGGCTGCTGGACCGTCCTGCCGCGCAGCAGGGCGAAGAGGGTTAACAAGGAGTCGTCGGAGAACTCCACGTGCCGCCGCAGGTAGCTCTCGCGGTGTAGATGTCGATGTTGTTCGCCAGGATGCTGCGCCGGTATGCGGCCAGACCACCCGAGTTGACCATCACCGACCCGAGCCGTGACATGAAGCGAGTGGTCGATGAGCTGCTGTCCGACGAAGATCACGTCGGTCAGACGCGCCAGCAGCAGGTTCTCCCCGGTTGTTGATCGCCAGGATGACACCCTGCGACCGACATGACCCGGGATCGCTAAAGGGCTGGACGATCTCATGGAGAGCCTCGGCGTCGAGCATGGAGTCGGAGTCGACGGTCACGAACAGGTCGGCGTCGCGAATCTTCCTGAAACCATGGATCTGAGCATGACGCTTGCCCTCATTGGCAGTCCGTTGCCATGTGGCGTAGATACGGGCCACCGCCGCCTGGCGGATGAACCAGTCCCGCTCCTCCAGATAGGCGCCCTGGGTGGAGCCGTCATCGACGACGTGGATCTCGGCCGGCGGAGAGCTCTGGTTCAACAGGGCGGAGAGCATCTGAACCACGACATCAGGATCCTCGTTGTAGAGGGGGACGAGCACGGCGACCCGATACACCGCACCGCCACCGACCATGCGCCCTTCGAAGCCGGCCATCACCAGCTGCACGGCGACGATCACGAAGAGGACATCGAAGGTCCATACGACCCACGCGTCCAGAACATGGTGACGGTTCATCAGCACGCGCCAGCACAACCACCCCATCACACCGAGGATCACCAGAATGGCGGGCATGGCCCGCTGGCTCTCTCATGAGCGCCTGGGGCAGCCTGGTCGCATCGGCTGATCGCTGGGCCTCATCCGTCGTCGTCACCGGAGTGCGCACAGTGACCACCCCCTGCCGCGGTCCTGCCGCGGACCCTGCACCGCCCTGAGCCGCATCCCGCGCTTGAACAGCATCTTGACCGCCCCGCAAGCCAGCAGGATGAGAAGGCAGACGAGCATGACAACGAAGCCGAATGACCAGGGCATGCGTCAGCCTTTCCGTGTCGAAGAGCCGGTTCGGTGCGGAGTGCTGCGCTGCGTCAGTCCGGGGCCGGTGCGGGTGACTGGCTGCGCATGATCTCCGGAACCGTCTTAACGGGCAGGCCGGAGTCGGCCACCTGCTTCATGAACCGTTTGAAGGTGGTCTGCCGAGACCGACTCGGGAGCGTCGTCGAGATCCTCATCGACCCGATGGAAGACCATATGGGTCCAGCAGCGGTGCTCCCGGCACCGAGCCAGGGCCTCTCGACCTGAGACTCGGTGGTGTAGGAGCCGCTGTAGAAGACGCGGAGCTGGTACGGTCCCCGGCGCGAGGGTCTCCGGGGCGACGTCGATGGTGCGCAGTGAGTCGAAGTAGCTCTGGGAGGTGCGCAGCACGAGATCGTTGTACCGCCCCATGGGCAGAGCGAAGTGGGCCGCGCCCTCGGGGTAGCCGTGCTCGAGGAGGAAGGACCTGATCGTCTGAACTCCTTGCGCATCCCCGCCTCGTCGAGCGTGGTGAGGTCGGTGGAGGCGTGAGCAGCGATGTCCCAGCCGTGAACCTCCGCATCTCAGTGAGCTGATCGCGTTCATGCGGTTCAGGCAGCCCGACCTTGTCGGCGATGACGTAGGAGGTTGCCGCAGGATGCCGCACCCCTGCATGATTTCGTGCCGTCTTGTAGTCGCTGTCGTAGCTGTCGTCGAAGGAGATGGAGACGATACCGCTGTCGGCCGAGGGCAGGGTCGCCAGGTACCCGAGCCACAGCCGACCTCGGTGCCGCGTCGGAGGCGGGGTACCACCTTCAGGCGCACCCGCGTCACCTGGTCCAGACGAGGGGTTGCTGACGACGGAGCGCTCAGCGGCGCGGTTGACGGTCACGCGGCACCAGGTACCGGTGCGCAGCGTGCGCATGTCGGGAGCGACGTCCAGGCGCAGACAGTCCTCACCCTTCCCGCCGAGCTCGAGCTGGATGCCTCGATCTGCCGGTAGTCCTCGGCGCGGAGCCACAGGATCCCACTGGCAGTGCGGTCAGTCGATGCCCGAGAGCGCCAGGTCGGCACTGGTGGGGCGGCGGGAGTCGCCGGTGGTGGTGATCTGCAGCGACTGGGCTCCCGTGGGAGTGGGTGGAGGTGTCTGGGCGTATGAGCCGGCCTCGAGGAGAGGACGCCAGGCACGCGGTCCTGCATATCCGACAGCACTCTTGACGGCGCTGCGGAGGACCGGCGGCCGGCGCTGGGGACGCGTGAGCCGCTGTCTGTATCGCCAGGTAAGAAAGTACTCGAGGCAGCCACGGCGAGACCGCCCATCAGAAAGTTCCGACGCTTCATCTGAGCATGCTGCGGCAAGGTGAATCTCCAGTTAACAGTCCACTTGGCTGGTTTCCATCCCAGGATACGCACGAATTGCCGCCACCGCTGGCAAAAAGTCGCACAAGCCCCTACCCTCGGTCGACTGCCACAACATGTCAGACATCCAGGAGATCCGCGCAACTCCGCGCAGCTTCTGCCGACCGTCGCCGATCATGCGTGAGTGAGATCACTGCACTGTCGTGGGGAGCTGCGACGCCCCATCGACCTCCCGTCATTGATACGTCCTCGGTGACACTGCTCGTTCAGGACTCAGGCGAAGACCGAGGCGAGGCGGGCGACGGCGGGGTCGGAGTCGCGGGGCCAACCGGCGAAGCGCCTCTGCGGCTGCAGCGACCGGGAGCTCGATGAGAGCCTGAGTCAGACGCAGCCGTACGGCGGTCTCGGCGGTGGGCGCGGCGAGCTCGTCGGTCAGAGCGTTGACGATCCAGGACGCACGCTCGTCGTCACGGCACAGCACTCCCAGCACCTCCGCCGCCTCCACATCGTGGGCACCTTCGACCACCATCGCGACAAGGACGGGGACGGCCTCGGTCATACCGCATCGTCCCCAGCGCCAGAGCGGCGCAGTCGCGCACGACCGCGTCGGGGTCATCGAGGGCCTGTGCGAGCACGACGGCGGCCCGGCGCCTCGGGCACCTCAGAGATCGCCCGAACCGCGCGCCGTCGAACATCCGTGTCCTCTGCGCGAGCACCGGCACGCAGCGCGCGCCGCCACCGCATCACCGCCGGATCGGGCGATGGCCCAGCGCAGCGCACCCGCGACATCCGGCTCGGACTCGCCTGAAGCGCTTCGGCCAGCAGCTCGACGGGGACCTGCGCCCCGCAGATCGGATCAGAACGGCTCTGCTGCCTGCGAGCGGCACTTTCCCGAGTCGAGGTCTCGCATCAGGTCAATGACGACGAGGACGTCGCGCCAGTCGGCAGCGCGGAGGCGTCAATGGCCCGGAGCCGGTCGAGCAGCCTCGCGCTCCTGGGCCAGACGCTCCTCAGTGCACCGGATGAGGTCGACGACGAGCGCGGCGGGCGTCAGGTCCGGGTCCTCCAGAGCTCGCCCCACCTGCTTGAGCGACAACCCCATGGATCGAAGGCTCTCCACCTGGAAGATTCTGCGAATGTCCTCGGCGGAGTAGTCGCGGTAGCCGGCGCTGGTGCGGCCCGTCGGCCGCACCAGCCCCCAGAGCCTCATAGTGCCGGAGCATCCGGGCGCTCACTCCGCAGGACCGGGCCGCGTCGCCGATCAGCACTCCATCACCTCCCTGCACCCCCATGGGCTCGGCCTCCTCAGTCCCAGCTCTTGCCACGCCAGTATCCGACTCCTCCGCGCTTGACGCCCCCGGTGTGAGCATCAACCTCGCCTCGGAGATGGCCTCCTCAAAACCTCTCTCCGGGTCCTGCCGAAGCAGCTCGGTGGCACGGGCGTGCGCAGCCACCTTCGGATTGAGACTCTGCGCAGCCTTCTCCAGGACGGGGTCGGCGAACCTCGCCGAGGTCGATCAGCGCCCGGCTCAGGCTCAGCTGGACGCTGCGGTCTCCGCGACCGAGCTGGCGCGTCAGCTCCTCGGCCAGAGACGCCTTCTCGTCCTCCGGAACGAGGACGACGGCGGTGCGCCAGGCGGTCCGCGCGATCCCGTCGTCGGGATCGCCGAGCATCTCGCGGGTGATCCAGGGCCAGGTGCTCTTGTCGCCGATCTTGGAGAGTGTGCAGGGGCCTGACTGCGGGCCTGGTTGCAACCGGAGTCGAGCTCCCGGTGGAGGCGCGGCAGAACGATCTCCGACGGCAGGCGGGTGAGGGCCCAGGAGAGCATGTCCCGAACGAAGAAGTCCGGCTCGATCGCGCACCGCTCGACGAGCAGCTCCGTGTAGTCGGCGTCGGCTCCGGACCCGATGGCCAGGGCCGCCTGCAGACGGATCGAAGAGCTCTCAGCGCTCAGGGCATTCGCGACACGGGAGTCCTGCGGGGTTGTACTGGTCATCGGGACCACCTCCCTGCCCCAAGGAAGGCCTTGTCACGGTGTCAAGGTCAAGTCGTCCCGGCGGTGTCCGGACGATGTCTGAGCCTACGGCCGTAACCGGTCGACACTGACCTCGATCATTCTGCAGGGCCCTGCCGTCTGAAGCCGGGGTCGGGAGCTGACGAGCAGATGGATGGCAAGCCCGTCCACCAGCCCGTGCAGCGCCGTCGTCTCCGCCTCGACATCGAGGTCCGGCCACGACCTCCCTGACCGACTTCGCCTGGCACAGCGGGCTATTCGCCGCAGCGGCAGCCACCACGTGGTGGCGCGCAGTGGACTGCTACCGGATGGTGCGGACGTGTTCCTCAATCACGACGCCCGACTCGAAGCTCCGACAACTCACCAGATCAAAGTTCTGCACGACGGTCCCAGCGGCACTACCTCAATCTCAGTCAGCGAACCGTTGGTGGTTGAGGGTGCTAACGCCACCGGTGAACCGCAGGCCGGACACCGTAGAGAGAACCGTCAACAAAACTCGTTGCAAGACCACTCCTACTCATATCAACCGATTCCTCGCTCGCGGTTTCCTGGATCGCTAGCGCGCAGCACCCACTCGGCCAATGGCAGCGCGGCGAGTGGTAGGAGGACGAGTCCGGGCAAGAACGTCACCAGGAATGGTTGAGCCGACAGTTGGGTGTCAATGTTGAACCAGGCATCCGAGATGCGCTCGTTGAGTAGCCGTGAAACCAGCCAGGCGACGGGGAAGGCGATCACGATGCCAGCTAGCCCTGAGCAGTGACGCCTCCATGACCACAGTGCAGCGAATTGCTCCGTTGCGGAAACCGAGCAAACTGAGCAGTGAGTACTCGCGTCTCCGTTCCAGGATCGTATAGCCAAGACACGCTCCCACGAACAACAGCGCCACCGCGATGCTTGTTAGGGCACCGAGCCACAGCAGGGCTGTGATCTGGGAGGACGACGCGACAATCAACTTGACTATCTCGTCCTGCTCAAAGCCTGCTGCACCCCGATTCCGGAGTTCAGTGCATCGGTGGTCGATGCACCGCGCCGGGTGAGGCCTTGACCAGCACGCCCGAGAACAGGTCGCTTCCAGTGAGTGAGCTCGCGAAGTCCAACGTCGAGCGAACCTCACCGGGCAACGCAGACGACATGATCCCCACTACTCGGGCCTCGTGCTTGGTCCCGGCTGCATTCACTGTGAGGACATCGCCCGGCCTCGCGCCAACTGGTGAGCGAGTCCGGCCTCCATGACCACGCCATCCGGATCGGAGCTCGGAGATGTCAGAGCCTTCTGACAAGAGTGACCTTGTGCCAAGCATTCTGCGGGTCGAAGCCGCCGACCATAAGATTTTCGATGACTGAACCTTTGGCGCTTGGGCCACCGTCTTGATGACCGGTGTCCACTCGCTCACGCCGGCCTCCCCATGAGGGCTGCCGCCCTGAGCCTTTGCCTGTGGCTGGACGAGTCGACGGTCAGGTCCCACTCGTTGCCGTCAACGGCTGACCGAGAAGTGGCGATCACCGAGGAATACGACAGGAATAGGCCGCCGTCAGGCCAAAGCCGATCGCGATGGCCAACACGGTCAGGGCAGACACCCATGGGTTGCGCTGAACGTTTCTGACCGAAAGTCGTGCTGTGGTGCCCGATACCAGAGCCCCAGCCAGGCCCCTCTGATGCGGCCGCCGTGACCGGTGTCGACGGTGCGGGTCATCGCATCGCGCGGCGACATCCGGAAGATCCCCTGCAAAGGCAAGCGCTGCGCTGAGCCCTGCAAACGACGAGGGTGCCAACACAACCGATGGCGATCACCACGGGTCGAGGACAAATGGCACACTCGGCAACCCGACCGAGGATGCGAAGTTCTCCAGGAACGCACGCCCTACGAGCACCGATCCCAACAGACCCACGAGGATGGTCCAGACGACCAGCCACATGTAGGGCAGGACATAGGCGCGGGCCACAGCGATGGGTCGATGACCCTGCACTAGCAGCACTGCGATGCTCTTGCGCTCCCGTGCGATCCACTGCGCCGACAGAAACATCGACACGAAGGCAGCCGACAACGCTCCCACCAGCACTCATCAAGGGAATGACGACGCCGAAGACGTCAAGGTTCTTCTCGACATACTGGTAGGCGAACTGCTCTTCCCGCTCCAAGGCGTAGGCCCCGGACAGGTGCTGTGCGGCGGCTGCATCGAGAACAGACTGCCGAGCGGCGTCGAGATCCTGTCCCGGCTCGAAGTTGAAGACCACGCTATTCACGGTCTGCGACGACGGGGCAGGTAGACCACGCCCATGGAGTCCTTGGCCGAGATGAACAGGCTCGCTGAGCGGGGCGATGAGGAACTCGGGGTCACGAACGATACCGCGCACGGTCACGGTTCGCGTGGTGCCGCCAACCTCAATGTCCAGTGAGTCACCGACACCGACCGAGTGGTAGTTCGCCATGCCCTGGTCGATCAATGCACCTGACTCTGTCGTCCCGCGTCAGAAGGGTCCCTCAGGGCGTCAACATGCAACCGGGACCCCGTCCATACTCGAATCGGAAGAGATTACGGTCAGCGCCAGGTCGTCGGCCCCGGTCAGCTTTGTGCGCCCGGGCAGGACCTGGCGGGACATGCTATCGGTCAGCCCCGGCAGCTCATCGAAGCGCGGCGCCGACTGGTTCGGTGCGGGGGTGAATCTCAGTTCCAAGTCTGCGAGTTGACCCGCAGAGTACCAACTATCACGCGCCTTTGTGATGCTCGACAGGGCCGAGTACTCGCCAACCAGCATCGAGAAGGCTCATGGACGCTACCGCAATCAACAGCATCAGCCGACCGACCATCGACCAGGCCGAGCCGAGGGCGAACTTCTGCAGCGAGGTGAGCGGAAGGACACGGGTCGGATTGTGAATCTGGATCATGAGCGACCAACCTCGATAGCGCCATCGCACATTTCCCAGGTCTCGGTGGCATAGCTGATAACGATCGGATCGTGGGTGGCGACGATGATCGTGGAGCTGATCTGCTGCCGCAACCGGGTCAGGCAGTCGGGCACCTGCGTCGCATTCTGTGGTCAAGCGCACCAGTTGGCTCATCGGCCAGAATCACCGGAGGTTGCTTGACCATCGCCCGCGTGATCGAGACACGCTGCTGCCTCGCCACCGGACATCTGGGCGGGAAGCTGCCGGCGAGGTGTGCGATCCCGACTGCGTCCAACATGTCCATCGCCTGCCTCGCGCTGCTCAACAGCCGCTTTATCCAGCGGTCTCGAGCGCCGCGCATACATTCTCCGAAGGCGGTGAGGGTGGCAGCAAGTTGAAGAACTGGAAGATGAAACCGATGGTGCTGGCCCGGACAGTGCAGTGTTGTCCTCGCGACAAGATGCCCAGGTTCGCCCTGCTCACCTCGACCTTTCCTGAGTCACACACCTCGATGCCACCCAGGATGTTGAGTAGGGTCGATTTGCCGCTACCCGAGACACCCTGTAGAGCAACGTAGCTGCCCTGCTCGGCAGCGAGCGAAACGTCGTCGAGCACCTTCAGGCCGTGGTGGGCCCCGCACGTCTTAGTCAACGAGCTGACGCGGATGGTCCCGCGATCGGTTTCAACGGACGTGGTCATGGTGGATGCTTCCATCGATCGCGGCTTTCGAAAAATATGGTATAAACTGCACCACAACTCGCTATCATCGCTGTAGCGAGTCATGTTGGATGTTGGAGATGATGCGCAGGCAGGCATCCAGGTGCTGACCTGCGATGGCCCGCGCCTCGATGAGCGCCCCACGCTCCCGCATGATGCCGACCGCGTTTCGTAGCTCGCGCTGATCGGTCGCCAGCCCGCAGGATGCAGACAGTTCCGCCGCCCGGCTGCGGTCGGCCCGCCATAGGATGAGCAACACCTGCAGCGCCACCGTGCCCGCTGCGATGTCCTCGGCAGAAGTCATCCACCTTCGGTCACTGGAGCTACGCTGAGCTGGTCATCGATCACGCGAAATGCCAGCCCGATTTCCTCACCGAGTCTCGAATATGCTGCGAACGCCCGCTCGTCGGCATTAGCTATCATCAGTCGATCTCAGAACGAATCCGAGTAGGTAGTAGGAGTCGATGCAATACCGACTGCAGGTATTCGAGGATCGGGGCCATGCGACCTCTCGGACAGCCAGATCGTATTGATGGCGGTGCCAGTCCTCACCGAGATGGAGCGGACTGTCCGCATCACGCTCCAGTCTCACCGAACACAGCCGGTAGACGTCCTCACCATTGAAGTGTCATGAGTAGAGAGACCTTCGCGTAACAGCGGAACCGGCCCGAGGCCGAGAGTACGAAGGACTGTGCGGCGTCTCAGTCCTCTGGCAACCGCTCCACCCGATTCGGGTAGGCGCGATCCGTAGGGTGAAGCCTAGGTGCGCTCAGTGGACTGCTACCGGATGGTGCGGACGTGACCTCAATCACGACGCCCGACCTCGAAGCCTCGACAACTCACCAGATCAAAGTTCTGCACGACGGCCCCAGCGGCACCGAACAGCCGGACACCGTCACCCGATGCATGATGGGAACGTTAGGAAAGGTCTGTCCCGCCAGCTTCCTGGCGGGACTGACCTTCTGAGGTGGTGGAGCTGAGGGGGACTCGGAACCCCGACCTTCTCTATTGCGAACGAGACGCGCTACCAACTGCGCCATAGCCCCAAGTGCGGGTTGATCCCAGCACCGCCGCCAGGCGTCCTGGCAAGTTCGGTGGCGGTGAGTCCGCCCACCGCGCCGGACTCGCCAGAGCTGCCCGCCGGCAACCGCACCACACGGCGTGACGATCACTCACCGGCCGCGCGCCGCCCTCGAGGATGGCATCGAGGTCGATGGGGTGAAGAGCTCTTCGTCGTCCTCCACGGGAGCGGGGACGTAGGCACGGGCCGTCTGCGGACGGCGGCACCGGCGCGAGGTACCGTCGTCGACCTCCGGGTCCGCATAGGAGCGTCGGGGGAGCCCGGGCCGCCAGCGTGTAGGTCGGGCTGGGCACGTGGACCGGCCTCCAGCCCTGGGGCGGGGCCGACGCTCGTCGTCTCCTCCTTGGCGACCCTCCGTCCTCGGAGGGAGCAGCGGCGGCAGTGAGCCTGCGGCCGCATGGCCGGACGGGGCCGGTCTGAGAGACCGCCGGCGAGGAGGCCGGAGCAGCCTGCTGGACACGCGCGGAGCATCGAGGCCGAGGCCGCGGGCTCTGCGCTCCCTGCCGATGGCGCCTGCCTCGGCGAAGAGCTCCCCCAGCCGGTCAGGCGACGGGAGGTCGATGTCGACAGGAGAGGCGACGAAGTCCTGGTGCCCGCGAGCCTCCTCACCACTGTGCAGGAGATGACCGCCTCACGCACGCCCATGTCTCGAGACCTTGCCGGCGTGACGCGAGGGCACGTACACCGAGGCCCGACGGGTCGCCGCTCACGCTCGCGGCCACCGCCGCGGCGGTCTCTGCGTCCAGATCGGCGTCGAGCTCGGCCATGCGCTGCGCCTCAGAATCTGCGGCGGTGAGACCGACCGGCGGGCGACCTGACAGCCGCTCCGTGGCTGTTTCAGCGGTTGTCTCCGGAGCCGACGTCGCGGAACGGGCCGCCGCCTGCTGGGCACCTTCCCGGGCGAGGCGCTCCATGAAGGGGTCCCGCACGGCACCCGCGCTGACGGCAGGCGGCGCGCGGGCGAGGCCGCACTGACACTGGCGGCTACCGGCGCTGTCAACGGAGGAACGGGGCGCAGCCACGACGGAGGTCGAGGAGCGCCGGCCGGTCAGGCTCACCAGAGTGTGCTCGCTCTCGGCGATCCGACGACGCTCGCGGCGGTCCGCCGCGGCGGAAAGCCAGGGGCGGCCCGGACGTCCGGCCACTCATCGAGACCCTCGAGCAGACGCGTCGGTGGGCAGCAGGGCGCCACCACGGCAGAGCCGTCACAAGACCCAGCACCCAGGCGCCGAGCGACACCGAGCAGGACGCTGGCGATCGATCCCGCGGTGCGAGGCGGCTACCCGACGACGCTCGCGCCCCTGGGCGTGAACCTGACGCGGCATGGTTTCGAGCTCGCGCTCGGTGCGCAGGGCACGCACATTCCTCACGGCGGGCCTGTTCATCGCCCTCACCTCCCGGTCGACGTCGAAAGAGCTCCGCATGCCCACTGCTTGCACAGGTGTCGTCGCGCTCGACGGCGGCCGCGCGCGTGGCAGAACACGCAGCTCGGCTGAGTAGCGGTCCTGGACGTTGGAGCGCCACGCCATCTCACGGCGCCCCACCAAATACGGAAGGAGGTGACACGGAGAGAACTGACGAGGGCGATGACTGCCCAGATCTCGATTCCACACTGCAACCGTAGGCGCGCCCACCTCCTCCCCGCGCAGGAACACTCCGGTTTTCCTGCGAAATACCTGGGATTCAAGACATCACACTGCCAGTAGCTCACCTCTGTCACCACATGAGTCACATGCGTTTCTTCTGCACCGACCTCAGCGTCCTGGTCAGCGGCCATCCACTCATCCAAGGCGCAGCCTGACCGCCCCGCGCCCATCCCTTCGAAACGGGTCTCCCCCACTCCGGCAGGCCGTGACAAATCCTCAGCCTCGGGTGAGCCTCCGCTGAAAGCCGACGCCGCCCGGCCCGTGAGCCTCCTCGGCGAGAGCGGCGAAGGAGACGTGATCGGCCCAGGAGCCATTGATATGCATGTAGCCGCGCTGCAGCTCTCCTCGCGCAGCCCGAGCCCACGACACAGAGCCAGGCTGCGCTCATTATCCGGGCGCACATTGATCTCCACGATGCAACCCGACCGGCCCCAGGAGATGGTCATGACCATAGCGACCGACAGCGCTGATTCCGCTGCCGAGTCCTCCGATCCAGTAGCCCACCTACGGGCGCTGCGCATGGCGCCCCAGACGATCGGGTCGACGGCGACCGCCCGGCGAAGGCGCCGTCGACCTCGACGACGAAGGGGCATCGCCTCACCCAGCCCGCGCCTGCAGTGTCCGGGTGGCGCACGAAGCCGGCGAAGGCACTCGCCTCCCGCCACCGGCCGGAAGAGTCGCCTCCCAGGGTGCGAGCCGGTCGTTGTCCGCCAGTCGCAGCGCACGCCACGCCTGCTCGTCGGAGGGCTGCAGCTCGCGCACGGCGATGGATGGGCGATCAGGAGAGCCTGTATCGCCCGTGTCCCGCCCTCCTGGGCCGCGTCGGGCCCAAGGCGCACCGGCCAGGTGAAGTGCGCGGATGAGCCCACTCCGAGGAGCAGGCCGGCAACGGCCCGCCGCAGTCCCCCGCCGAGGGAGTCAGCGGGCGTCGTCGAGTCCGAGTCAGACATCAGGCGTCCAGCAGGAGGCAGTGGAGGGTACGCGGCCACCACGGTGCTCGTCTCGGGAAACGTGGCGCGATGGCGTTGGCCTCGGACAGACCGTACAGCCGGATCGGTGCCGGGCGGCGACGTCGGCTCGGCACGGTATCCGCGTGCGGGTGAGCCACTGAGGTGCACGGGGACGAACTCACGTTTGCCGGACGGCGAGTGCCATCCCTCCGAGATGGCGGCGGGCAGGCTGGAGCGGTGCAGGAGGTGCGCCCGGCGATCTGCCGCAGGACCGGCCGGATGAAGGTCTCGAAGGCGATCTGGGCGCTGACCGGATCGCCGGGCAGGCAGAAGATCGGGGTGCCCTCGACCGTGCCCACGCCGAGCTGGCGGCCCGGGGACATGGCGACGGCGTCGAAGCGCACCGAGCCCAGGGGGGCGAGGACCTCCTTGACCGTGTCCCCTGGCCGACGCTCAGCCTCCGGTGGTGATGAGGAGTCGGCGCGCACAAGCTGGTCCTCGATGGTGTGCCGGCCAGGGCGCGCAGCTCGTCAGGGACGGCGGCGACGCGGAAGGCCTGGCCGCCAGCGTCGGTGACAGCGCAGGCCAGGGCGTGGCCGTTGGCGTCGAAGACGTCTCCGACCTCCCGGAAGTGACCGGGCTCGACCAGCTCGTCGCCGAGTGGAGACCACGACGACGCGCGCGGCGCACGCGCACCTGGTGGAAGCCGAGGCCGGCCAGGAGGGCGACCTGGCGGGCACTGATGCGCGATCCTCGCTTTGAGGACAGTGGTCCCGGACTTCATCCTCAGCGCGCCGACGCACGTTGGCTCCGCTCGCGACGGCGCGGTGGATCGCGACACGGGACTCACCGCGATCGGTGTCGGTCCAGGGGATGACCGCGTCGGCCCCAGCGGCATGGGGGCGCCGAGTCGATGAGACAGAGGCTCCGGGGACGAGTGGCAGGGCGCGTCCCTCGGCGCGCACCACGTCGACGACGTCGAGCTCGAGCGGGTTGTTCTGAGCGGCCCTCGGCGACGTCCTTGGCGATGACCGCGTAGCCGTCCAGGCCGGCGCAGGTCCACAGCGGGCAGGCTCGATTCCGGCGACGACGTCCTGGGCCAGGACGCATCCGACCGCGTCGGAAGGACCACGTCGAGGCGCTGCCGCCCGGGCGATCTCCAGGCAGGCGGCCAGGTGTTCGGCCACTGTTCTCATGGCACCTGTGTTACCGTCAGGTTGACGACACGCGTTGTGCCCCGCGGGACGAGACGGTTCAGACACGAGGCGTCTTCACCTGCGAAGATGACCCCGATGACGACCGGCGCGCTGGACCTTCCTGATACGAGCCGACTCGAGGTCGACGACGCCAAGGACGAGCTGCGCAAGGTGCTGCGGGCGCACCGCCGCGCCCATCACCACCACCCCGACTCCGGCACACGGCGGCCTCGCGAGGCTCTGACCGAGCACGCCCTGGAGGCAGTGGCCGGCGCGACGACGGTGGCGACCTTCGTAGTCGATGGGCGCCGAGGCCCTGCACCCGACTGCGCGCTGGAACGGCTTCATGGGGGCCGGGCGTTGAGGTACTGCTGCCGGTGCTCGGACCGCACCTGGCACGATGCTGGGGCCGGTTTCCAGGGGTCTGCGGACCTCGCCGAGCGGGCACCGAGACGCCCCTTGAACCCAGCGGTCCCACGCTGCCGGCCGAGGCGGTGCACGAGGCAGAGGCTCTCCTCGTTCCGGCGCTCTGCGTGGACCGGGACGGGCGGCGACTGGGACAGGGCGGCGGATGGTACGACCGGATGCTGCTGCGGGCACCGGGCACCCACATCTGCGATCATCCACCCCGAGGGAGGTGGTGGCCGGGTCCACTGCCCGTGGAGGAGCACGACGAGCCCGTGGACGCCGTCATCACTGCCGAGGAGTGGTTCCTGCTGGCCGCCGGTTCACCGGCACACGCCAGATCCCCGGAGTCCTCAGAGATCCACACCCCACATCAGGAGGTGGGATCAGCGCCCGGGGGCCACAGGCTCGCTGGCGCACCCCGAGTCCACAGAGCCGCGGGCGCGCGGGTGCCGAGCCGCGATGACCCCGATCCTGGGGACATGAGACTCGAACCACCGCCGGTCCCGCCGCCCGCAGCCCACCCCTCGCTCCCTCGCCCGCGACGGGCGACGTGCCACGTGGCGTCCTCGCTCCTGCTGTGGCGCCACCGTCACCTGGTCGTGGCGGTGTGCCTGGGGACAGCGGTCCTCGTGGCTCTCAGCATCCTGCGCCCGGGCCCCGCACAAAGCGCCAGGTGCTCGTCGTCAGCCCGCCCGATCGGCGCCGGAACGCTCATCGCCGAGCAGGACGTCACCACGAGCAGGCTCCCTGACGTCGGCGCTCCCTGCCGACTGGTCTCCCCAGGAGCAGGTGGTCGGCACCGGGCAGCTATCGCCCGGGCCGGGACCGTCCTGACCGCCTCGATGACCAGCGGGAACATGACTCAGCAGCTCCGAGCCGACGAGCGCCTGGTCCAGGTTCCGGTCGACGTCGGAGCAGAGCTCGCCCGCCCCTGCGAGAGGGTTGACGTCATCGGGCAGGCCCCGAGGACTCGGGACACCGCGGGCCGATGCCTCGCAGGCACCGCAGCTGCAGGAAGGCACAGTGAATGACCCATCCGGCAACGGACCCAAAGAGCGCGCAGAAATCCCTCCGAGCAGGACAGCCCGGAAAAGGCCAGGTAAACGACCCCTCGCTCGCCCCACCACACCATCACCCCACCACCCGAACAGCAATCACCAGGAATTCAGAAGTCTTCTCAGAAGCCTTTCTCAAGGAATATCCGCAACGTCAATCGGAACGCACAGCACAGTCTCTGCGCCGGAGCAAGAGTGATCGCGATCCAGGAGGCTGGAGAGAACCAGTCGATGGACAGGAAACAAAAAGTAACACTTATCACACTGGCTATTCCTGCTGGTAGCGCTATTCTGGTAGTTGGTGCGGCTACGAATAGCACGCTCGGCATTGCACTGAGCCCGTATGCCGCTGTGGTGCCTTACACGGATGATAAGGCGCTCACTTTTACCAGTCCCCGATGGCGCACCCGGCAGACGTCTGCCCGCGCCGCTACGAAAGGAACGCCATGATCAGAGGATTCAAGGGAGTTCATTGCGCAGGGCAACGCCCTCGAGCTCGCTCGTCGCCGTCATCATCGGTGCCGCATTCAAGCCGATTGTCGATGCCATCACCAGGTCATCCTCGACATCATTGGTCAGATCGTCAGCCAGCCGAACTTCGACTCCATCGGTCAGTCTCAAGATCTTCGCGAGCTCGACCGAGTACATCCAGCCCGGCACGATTCTCACCGCCGTGGTGAACTTCTTCCTCATCGCCATCGCCGTGTACTTCGCCATCGTTCTGCCGATGAACAAGGTCAAGGAGCGCCTGGCCAGGAGAAGGCCGAGGAGGAGGCCAAGGAGGTCACCGACGTCGAGCTCCTCACCGAGATCCGCGACCTGCTCTCCGCCAACGCCGCTAAGCAGTGAGTCCCGCCGAGATCCGATAACCGCATTCGCAGCATCACCTCAAGGCCCTCGCCGATCCACGCGATCGGCGGGGCTCTTCCCATCCTCTTCCTGTCACCTCAAAGAATGTCAGCCGGCATTACGCGCTGCTGCTCAATATCAGCCCCAGTGCGGGGGAACGTCTCGCTTGAGGCGGGCATCATTGGAACCGGAGCCACCGGGCTCGAGGGGGTATCGAGTCCCTCCCCGATGCCACTGAGGGCGTCATGCTCGTAGCTCGTCCCTCGCCAGGTCCTCGGGATCCTCTCCGCGGGAGACACGTTCCTGGTCCCGGCGGACAGGGCGACGACCAGCGACGGTGCGGGCGCCTCTGCGCTCAGGAGTTCCGTCATTCACTGCGTTGCTCAGATCGATCGGACCCGGCTCAGCAGGGTGCGCCTGACGGCACGTGGCCAGGGACGGCGTCGATACCCGAGCCGCGGCGGCGCAGGGCGAGGGCGGACCTCAGTTCCCTCGACCTCCCGGGCCTCAGAGCGGCCCACGCCATCGGATCGGATCCAGGCCGCATGAGGTCGTCGAGCTGGTCATCGGAGTAGGCCTGCAAGGGCAGTCCCTGGGCGATGCGGGACGCTCGGTGCGTTCATGCACCTCACCGGGCTCAGGCTCCGGGCTCCTCGGGGACGGCGCGCGCCGAGTCGTCGACACGCTCGGGCACAGCCTCCATCGGCGGGGTGGCAGCCCTCCCTGACGCTCCACGAGGACGGCCAGAACCAGCTCCTCAACTCGCCTTGGCCTCGGCCTCCCGGGTCCACGAACACTCCGGCGGAGAAGGCCATGTGAACGCGCCAGCCGCGCCTCTCGAGGGCGTTCGACGCGGTGGCGGTCACGGCGGCGCAGGCTCGGCTCGGAGACGTAGTCGACGTCGTCGGTCAGGACCGCCACGAGCAGCTCGTCGGGGGTAGTCAGGGGTGGCCGATGGCCAGTGGATCCGCACGCCGCCGTCGGTCCCGTAGCGGGGACGACGGACAGGCCCTGCGCCACAGGGTGCTCGGCCAGGTCCACCAGGAGCCGGTCGGGCACCTTGCCTGCGGAGTTGCCCGTCTGGGAGGCGTCCTCGGCCCGGGCCAGGACCTCACGCAGCAGGCGCGCTCCGGGGGCGCGCAGGCGGTCGCGATCGATGTCGCCGGCGGCCAGGCAGGGAGACCACCTGGGTGCTGCCTCGCGAGGCGCACAGGGGCCTCGACGAGTCCCACCATGCCGCTGTGGTCGGAGACGGGGCCCGAGGTTATGGATGGTACGCCCGTGCGGGGGTCTTGGCGTAGCCCACTGAGATGATGATGTGGTCGCGCCGCAGAGCGCGGGCCTCGGCCAGCTCGACCACGGTGAAGGGCTCGACGGCACCGGGGCGAAGAACTCCTCCAGAGCCGGGCGCCGGCGGACGCCTGGGTGATGGCCGAGCGCAGGGCGTCGGCGTGCAGCCGGTTGAGGGCGATGACGCCCAACGACTCCTCGGGCAGGTCAGCGCCCGGTCGATGACCATGTCGACGACGCGGGAGACCTCGGCCTCCACGGTCTCGACTGCGGTCTGCCCTGGGGCCGGCATCCCTTGCTGTCCACGAGCTCCAGAGTCAGATGGCCCCTCCCGGTGGGGAGGAACGGCCTCCACGACGCCCTCGTAGCCGTTGGCCGCCAGGAAGGAGGCGATACCGGCGTCGAGGCTGTTGCGGGCCGTCGGCAGGGTGCGGTGCAGCAGCGGGCCGAGCTCGGCGGCCAGGCCCGTCGTCGCGCGCCGGGAGTCGCCGACGACGAGAACCTGCTCGGCGCGCACGAAGGCCGGCAGCACCTGCGGAACCGGCATGGGTGTGGAGGCGTCCAGGACGGCCAGGGTCCACCACCGCCGTCGGCGAGAAGATCTGGGGCACGAGCGTGGGCGGAACGATCCAGATCGGCCGGGCCAGCAGCGCCATGGGTGGGCGTCGATGATCTCGCGCGAGCGGGACGCCGTCCTCGCGGGCCAGCGGCGATGTAGCAGGGCCCGGCATCGGCCTTGTCCCTGCTCGACGGCGGCGCGCACCCTGCGGGCGCAGGGCCTGAGCCTACGGGGCCGGACAGGGGAACGCGGTGAGCGGCATCGAGCTCCCGCAGCGAGACGGCCATCTGGGACAGGGCCTGCGCATCGAGGCCGCCGAGGTCGGGGTCGGCAGCGAGGGGTCTGGGGCCAGCAGCGAGGGACCACCAGCAGTAGGTGAGCTCGGGCTCGAGCTGCTCGTCCTCGACGCTCCGGGAGGCCATGTCGGCTACGAAGTCGCTCAGTCCCATCTCCTCGAGGTCGGTGCGGATGCGGTTGACCTCGGGGAGCTTCTGAGCGGTGAGATCATCGGCGGCCAGCGAGCGGGCCAGCTCCAGGAGGTCCTCCAGGGGCATGTCCATGAGCACCGGCGAGTCCTCGGCGCGCGCCAGCAGCGGCTGGACCTCGGTGACGGCGCCGCGCGCCCTGACCAGCGGTGCGGCGCATCTCGTCCAGCCCCTGGGGCAGACGGGGCCAACCGCCGTCGGGGTCGTGTCGGCGCCACACCTACGGCGGCGCTGTGCCTGACCAGCTCTGCGTGCAGGGTCGTCGACGACGCGGCCCGGCCGCACCAGGTCATTGGCCTGGCGCGTGAAACGCCGGCGCCGCGAGCCGTCCATGTGGATACCCCGGTCGTCGCGCCAGCGCTTGGAGGCGGTGGCGATGACCATGTCGGCAGCGGAGCGCTCGAAGACCTCCGGCAGGAAGACGTCCAGGGACTCGCGCACGCCGTCGAACATGTCGAGCTGCTCGATCCACTGGCCCAGGTTGCGGGCCCGGCTCAGGCCCGTGGTGCGAGCGACCGTGGCGTGTGCTCCTGGATGGTGGGCAGCAGGTCGTTGGCCAGGGCCCGCAGGTGGATGAGCGCGTCGGTGGCCTCGTCCATGTCGGCCACCGGGATCCCGTTCCAGGCGCTGGTGGCGACCTCTGGGGTGAACAGCCCCAGGACGTGCCCGCGGTGCAGGAGGGCCAGGGCCCGCTCCCTCGCCGTCCTCGTCCAGCCCGCCCAGGTGCTCGGCGTCGATGCGGGCCCGGGTGGTGGGCCCGGTCGCGACGGCTGGTGAGCCTCGGCGAGCTTCTGGAGGGCCTCGTAGGCGGAGACCGACCAGGGATCGCGGGGCCGGTGCAGGGCGCGCACGTAGCGGTCCAGGCGGGAGCGGACGGTGGTGAGCCGGTCGCGCAGGGAGATGATCCGGCGACGTCGAGCTGGGGCGGCTGAACTCCCAGGCTCTACGGATGCCCTCGGAGGCGTGCTGGCGCGGGCGGCGTCCTCGGTGAGGTCCAGGACCATGGATCCCAGGCCCTCCTCACGCAGGGCGGTCGCGACGGCGTGCCCATCGGCACTGGTGGCGGGCACGTGCAGCACGGTGCGCCCGGAGGCGGCGGCGTCGGCGAAGACGGCGGCCAGGGCTCCGGCGACGTCGGAGCCGGGAGGTGCATCGATGAGGAAGCTCGCCCCGGTGCCCACCGCCTCGATGACATCGAGCTGGGCGGGCTCAGGTCCCCACGCCACGCTCGGCCCCCGGGACCCGGTCGGTGGGGACGGGCGGGGGCAGCTGGACACTGAGGGCCCTCGCGAGCCCCTCGTCTCCGGCGATGGCCGCGACCAGGGCGGAGGTGCGCGAGCGCTCCAGCACGGCGTCGAAGTCCTCGACCAGCGCCTGACCGGGGTGGACGAAGGCGCCAGACGACGAGACGCGCTCGTGGATCTCGAAACCGGGCAGGTACTGGCGGCCCAGGGCTCCGATGCGGGCCAGGGCGGACCTGGGCGTGAATCCCGCCGAGGACAGAGCCGCACGGGCGATGTCACCGATGTCGGTGGTGCACTGGTAGCGGCGCAGGGCGCGGGTGAGGACGGGTTCACCTCGATCGTGGGATCGAGGGTGAGGGTGGCGTCCGCGGTGGCGCTGGTCAGGCGGACGGGGCGCAGCAGGACGGGGGCGTTGACGGTGCGCACGCGGGCCCCGAGGGGACCTCGGGGACGGTGAGGCCGGCGGCGGCCAGGGCGTTGCGGGCGGCGTGCTCGGCGGCGATGCGCTCGACGTGCGGGATCTGGGCGGTCAGGTCCGCCTCCGGCGAGGCGCTGTCGACGAGGTGGATGGAGTCGTCGTCCTCTCCGTCCTCGGGAACCGTCTGTTCCAGGTGGCCACCCTGATGGCCAGGTAGACCGGTGCGACGCCGAACTGGCGGGCCAGGACGTCCGTGCGGGCGGAGACCTCCCGCAGGGACTGGCGGGCCGCGCCCAGGGCGTTGCGCTCGCGCACGATGCTGGACAGGTGGGTGGGGCGTCCGGCGTAGAGCTGGGCCAGGCCCGAGGGGTGCGCGGCCGTGAGATCGACGACGCCGTCGAGCAGAGTGATGTCATCCAGGCTCGCCACGCCTCCCAGATCCACGAGCTGGCTGCGCCAGGTGGACAGGGCCGCATCAATCGCGCTCGCGCCGCTCGACGTCCGCCTCGCTCAGTGGCGGTGCGGGCGCGGGGCGCACAGGGGCCGGGGCGCAGGTTCAGGGGCGGGCTCGGGCGTGCTCGGTGCCGCGGCCAGGGCCCCCAGGTCAGCGGCGAAACGCCGTCGGCTCGCGGTTTGATCCGATCCGACCGAGGCTCTAGCACCCTTGCGCTCATCCTCCCGGAGGGGCAGCATCGCGCCGCTTGCGGCCGAAGGAGAAGAACGAAGGCGTCATACGCTCAAGATATAGGCCGATCGACACTTGCGCATGGAGACGCACCGGGCGCGTGGCTCGCCCATGAGCCGGTACCGGTGGGGAAGGGCCACCTTCAGCCGGCGCTGAGTGCGCCAGCGGCCCACCGCCGGCGGCGGAAGCCGACCGGGACTGGCCGGTGTCCGCGCCCTCGATTGGATTCGAACCAACGACACCCGCTTTAGGAGAGCGGTGCTCTATCCCCTGAGCTACGAGGGCCCTGAGCGGAAGACTACCAGCGGATCGGCCCACCGCATGGCCACTCGAGCACCGGGGTGGCGCTGCGGCGAGCCGGCTCACGCTCGCCGCAGCGGAATCATTCTCAGGCGCGACCCCACGGGGTGGGAGGGTGCGTGACGCACGACGCTCCCCCTTGACGTGCTGCGAGGGCGCCACCAGCACGGGGCACGAGGCGTGGGACAGGACGGCCTGGCTGGTGGAGCCCAGCAGGAGTCCGGAGAAGCCCCCGCGTCCGCGCGAGCCGACGACGACGAGGTCCACGGCGGTGGAGAACTCGGCCAGGAGCTCGGCCGGGTTGCCGTCCAGCGCGTGACGGCGAACGGTGACGCCCTCATGGCCCCTCAAGGGCCTCGTTGATGGCCCGGTCCAGCCCGGAGCGGACGTCGGCGAGGACCTGCTCTCGGTCGACGGCGGCCGGCAGCCAGGCGAGCGCCCGGCTCCGGAGGCCATCGGGACGGCGGCGATGGCGGTGAGCTCAGGCCCCACGCCTCCGCCTCGGTGACGGCCCACTGGAGAGCCTTGCGGGCAGAGGAGGATCCGTCGACCCCGACGACGATGCGGCGCACGGGCGTGTAGTCAGGCCCCCTCGGTGCGCTGGGGCACGACGACGGCCGGGCAGTGACTGTGCGCGGGCAGGGCGGAGGAGACGGTTCCCAGGAGGCGATCTGCGAAGCCACCGCCTCCACGGGTACCGACGACGGCCAGGGTAGCCTCCTCGGAGAGGTCGACGAGGACGCCGGGCCGGGTCCCCGGTCTCCAGGGAGGAGGTCACAGCCACGCCGGTCTTCTTGACGCGCTCGACGGCCTCGTCAATGACGGCCTGGGCACCCGACCTGATGGCCGAGTCGTCGAGCGTCGCGTAGCCGCCGTCGAGGGACGCGGTGGTGAAGGAGGGCAGAGAGTAGGCGCACAGGATGAACGCGCCAGCCCTGGCGCTCGGCGCGCCGCAACAGCCCAGTCCACTGCCGCCAGGGACTCGGGTGAACCATCGACTCCGACGAGGATGACATTGCCATCGGTCATGGGATCTGCCCTTTCTTGAGATACGGTCTGCGACCCAAGGAACATTCTGCCTCGAAAAGGGGTGTGGGGACCACCACATGAAAGGCCTGTCTTCGTTTTGCTCACACGAACCACCCTGACAGCCGTCTACACCTCCCCCGACATGCCGTGAGGGGTGGCGCCTTACGGCGCCCACCCTCACGGAAGGACTTCAGCGTCTGAGATCAGCCGACGCGGACGAAGGTCAGGGGAGCCCCAGATCTCGCAGTGACAACACCGGTGGATTCCGTCACCGGCGTCGATCACCTGCCGTCACCGGCGTAGATGCCGACGTGGCGGGCCAGGCGACGAGGTCGCCGGGCTGAGCCTCAAGCGGACACCTGCGCCGGCCACTGCCTGCTCACCGGAGGTACGGGGCAGGCTGATGCCGACCCTGCGAGTACACGTAGGGAGGTGAAGCCGGAGCAGTCGAAGGCGTTCGGGCCGGAGGCGCCCCACACGTGGGGAGCCCACGTACTGCATGGCAATGGCCACGACGGAGGAGTTGGAGGTGCCGGCCGGCGCGGGGGTCGAGGCCTGAGTGGTCTGAGCGGCCTGCGTGTCAGCAGGCAGCAGCGTCGGAACCCTGGTCGGCCTTAGCCTCCAGTAGCAGCAGCGGCACCGGCGTTGTCAGTGCTCTGCTCGGCCTTAGCCTCAGCAGCCGGGGCCTCGGAGCGGCGGGCGCCTCGGGAGCGGCCGGAGCACCGGCCTCAACCTGCGGAGCAGCCTCGGTGACCCAGTTGGCCTGGGCGATGGTGATCTGCTGCTTGGCGGCCAGGGCCTCGCGAGCGTTGGCGGCGAGGGTTCCGACCCGGGGGTCACGCCAGAAGCCTCAATGGTTCCAGAGGAGGTGACCTCGCTGTGGCCTGCAGCGTTGGCGCCGGAGGCGATCATGGTCAGGGCAAGACCGGACGATGCGGCGACCGCCAGACCTCGGCGCGCGGTGGGAGCAAAGTCATCCAGTGGGGTAAGGGCGCGGGTGGCTTTGCGGTGACGTGCGATGGTGCGTGAGGACATGAATGCTTTCTCCTGTTGAGCCGACGAGGTGAGCTGTCGGGTTCGGACTGGAGACGTCCGGCCCGCAGATGCGGGCTTCACTCAAGGCCGCTTCGGCTGTCCGCCTGGGCGACCGGTAGTTGGTTCCCCCGTTCCTGCCACTTGAGTTGTTGGTTCCACTTGCCTCAGATCGAGTGGCAGGACTAAGCCCCGATCCGAGACGCCACCGAGACGGTTGTCTGCGGCAACGACCTGAACGCTACATGACAGACCGACGCTTCGTCACGGCCAGGTGTCACACACTCTTGTGAGCCGGGACACCATGCGAGATTTTCTTTCGTTTTCCTCCACACGACTTTAGGGACTTCCGTCCAACAAGCCATACCAACCTAATGGTGAGAATGGCGTTATTTCGCGGAAGATCGCAACCTCCTATCGGAGTCGTTGCCGCAACTTCTCTGCCCTCAGTTCGGAGGAACCCTCAGTGAGAGAGGTCGCTTAGTCATGACATAGACCACAAAACAGCGTCCCGCATTCCGATATGTGGAATGCGGGACGCCAGCCGGATCTCCTCGCCTGCACAGGCTGTTTTCAGGTCTCTGAGGGTTCTGGCAGAGAACACTTTCGTCGAGGCTTCAGCGCCGCACGAAGAGATGACGGGCGACGTCGTCGGACAGGACGACGGGATCACCAGAGGCGCCGACGAGCCGGACCCCCGCCGGCACTGACACGCAGCTCCACCTGGGCACCGGCCGTGATCGCCGCATCCTCGAGGGCGGCGATGAGCTCGGCATCGGCCTGGATCGGCTCGCCGATGCGGCTGACGACAGCGGTCGTGGTCTCACGACTGGCAAGCCGTTCCGCACTGACCTCATCGGCGGAGGGACGGGGAGTGCTCAGCCGTCTGCGGCGGGACGGGGTTACCGAAGGGATCGGTGGAGACGTCGTCGAGGATGCTGGCCAGGCGTCCCTCGACCTGCTCACTCATCACGTGCTCCCAACGGCATGCCTCCTCATGGACGAGCCGGCGGTCCAAGCCGATGACGTCCAGGAGCAGCCTTTCAGCAAGCCGGTGCTTGCGGATCACTTCAGTGGCCCGCCGGCGGCCCTCGTCGGTGAGCTCGAGGGAACGGTCGTCGGCGACCTTGATGAGGCCGTCACGCTCCATACGCGCCACCGTCTGGGAGACCGTGGGCCCAGAGTGGTCGAGGCGCTCGACAATGCGGGCGCGCAGCGGTGGAACGCCGTCCTCCTCAAGCTCATAGACGGTCTTGAGGTACATCTCGGTGGTGTCGATCAGCTCGCTCATGAGGTGGGCTCCCTGCTTGAGGTGGGTTACCGCGACCGCTCGAGTCCGGAAAGGGACTTCTTCGTTGCGCCGCGCTTCTTGAAAGGATAATCGGCGCGCCGCAAGGTCCGCCAACACTGTCTGAAGGCGCGCCGATCCTCGCCTGGGAGGACTCCCCAGCGCCTCGAAGATGCGCGACAGGTAGCGTGCGTATTGCTCGTCCAGCGGCTCAGCCGGCTCTCGACCGATTCCGTCGGTCGACGTCGGCGTCGCTCCGGCCCTCCGATTCCGGAGGCTGCCGCGGAGCTTCCCGGCGCCTTGGAGGCGGTCCTGAGGTAGGGGGCGGGTGGAGGAGTAGTGCAGGGACAGGTTCCAGTGCCTGTAGCTCCAGGCGGCGGCGACCAGGGCGGCGAGGACAGCGCTCAGGCCGCCGACCGCGATGGCGATGCGCGGCCCTCAGGCATCGGCCACCCAGCCGATGAGCGGGCCCCCAACCGGCGTCGACCCCAGGAAGAACATCATGTAGATGCTGAGGACCCGGCCGCGCATGGACGGCTCGGTGGTCATCTGCACGGTCTGGTTGGCGCTGGTCAGGAGCGTGAGGACGCACAGGCCCACCGGGATCGTCATGAGGGTGAAAGTCAGGTAGGTGGGCATGACGGCCAGCAGGAGGGAGAAGACTCCCAGGGCGAAGGCCGCCACCACGACCGTGCGCGGGCGGGGGCTGCGGCGCCTGGCCGCCCACAGGGCACCGGAGAGGGACCCGATGGCGAAGACCGAGGAGACAGTGCCGTAGGCGTCGGACTCCAGGTGGAAGACAGTGCGCACGGTGGCCGCCATGGTGACCTGGAAGTTGAGGGTGAGCATGGAGACGACGGCGACCACGGCGATGATGACGACGAGATCAGTGCGGCCGCGCAGGTAGACCAGGCCCTCACGGAGCTGTCCGGCGGCACGTTGGGCGCGGGGCATGTCCACGAGCTCGCTCACGCGCATAGCGGCCAGGGGCCGCGGCCGGGAAGAGGAAGGTGGCGGCGTTGACGGCGAAGACCCAGCCGGCACCCACCCAGGTGATGACGACGCCGGCGAGCGCCGGCCCCAGGAGCCGGGCGGCGTTGAAGGAGGCGGGAGTTGAGGCCCACGGCGTTGGACAGGGTGCTCGGCGGGCACCATCCGGGCCACGAAGGTCTGGCGGGCCGGAGCGTCGTAGGCGGCGGCGAGGCCCCGAGGAAGGCGGCCAGGCAGACGTGCCACAGGCGCGCGGTGCCGGCCAGGACGTCGGATGGCGACGACGGCGGAGACCAGGCCCATGGCGCTCTGGGTGAGGATGAGGAACCTGCGCTGGTCGACCCGGTCGGCGACGAGGCCGGCGTGGGCGGAGAGCAGGGAGCATGGGGAGGAACTGCAGGGCCGTGGTCAGGGCCGGTGGCGGTGGCGGAGTCGTTGGTGAGGACGCGCAGCACCAGCCAGTCCTGGGCCACGCGCTGCATCCAGGTCCCGGTGTTGGCAACGAGGGCGGAGAGGAACCAGATCCGGTAGTTGTGGAATCTCAAGGAGGCGAAGATGCCGCTGCTGGGTTTGCGTGCGGAAGTCGTGCGGGTCATGTCCTGAAGTGGTGAAGACGTGGGGCGGGTTGACGAGTGTCAGGGGTGGTGCCGGACGGTGCCGCCCAGGGCGACAAACGCCCGTCTGAGAAGGGTAGCCCTAGAGGCGCCAACGATTCCCCATGGTGGGCGCTACCCCTGACGACGGAGAAGGAAGCGGGATTGCGGAAAACCGCCACTCTCCTAGCCGATTGGTAACAAACTGGTCACGCCGCTGAACGGCGCATGAGAAAGGGGCGGACGTTGAACGGTAACGGCCAGGGATATGTGCCGGGCTCGTACGGCCAGGGGCCTGAACAGGAGCGACGGTCCGGGGGCGGCATGCGGCTCCGGAACGGCGAGACAGGGACGGCATGCGGCGCCGGCGCCGCCGACGGGGACGTCCCCGTCGAGGAGGGGTCTGCCGTTCTCGAAGCGCCCAGGTCGGTCCCGCCGGCCGCACCGGGCAGCACCTCCCCGTACCCGTCTGCACCAGGTGGGCTCACGCCAGAGCCCCTGGCAGGACCTGCGGAGGCGGGTCGGTCTGTCGCACCAGCGCCCGGGGCGCAGGGTCCTAGTGGCCATGGCGGCGCGTCGGGTGCGTCGTACGGGATCATGCGGGTTCCGGCGACGCCCATACGGACCACTCATCCGGGCCGACGGCGGCGCCCGGGTATGGACGGGTAGCGCCACCAGGAGGTGTTCCGGCCGGCGCTGTACCTCCTGCCCCTGCGGCGGTCCCGGCGTCGTCAGGGGCAGTACGGGCTGATGCCCGCACAGGCGACGGCGACGAAAACCTGCACAACCGACGACGAGTCCCGTGCAGCCCGCAAGGCCCGCGCCAGTTGCCACAACCCAGGCGCCTCCGGCCGCTTCGGTGTCTCCTTCCACTGACCGTCCGGCCGCGTCCTCGTTGAACCTGGACGGGGCACCGGTCCGCCTGGAGTGGTAGGAGCGCCTGGGCGGCTTCCTTCTGCAGCTTCGGGCCTTCCGCATCTTGATGCGGATCCGGATGGTGCTGACCTGGGTGAGCCTGCTGATCGTGGCGGTGACGCTGGCCGTATCCCCACTGGCCCGGACAGCGCTGGGCGCCTGGATCGGCTGCTTCTGGATCGTGGCGGCCTGCTTCTGGCTCGCGCGGGGCAAGACCGTCTCCTGGGGCATGACCTCAGGGCATCTTCGCCCTGTCCATGCCATGGGCCAGGGTCATTGGGTGGCTCTCCTTCCAGGTCGCCGCCGCTGCGGGAGTGGCAGTGAGCCATGCGGCCTCAAAGGTCGTAATCGCCGGCGTCGTCGAGGAGCTGTCCAAGCTCGCCCCCATCTGTCTGGTGGCAGTCATCGCCCCGGGGCGGGTACGCCGGCTGCTCATTCAGGACTGGCTCGTCCTGGGGGTCGCCTGCGGAGCGGGCTTCACGGCGGTCGAGGAGGTCGCACGGCGCCTGGCGTACATCGTCGGAAACACCCCGGGGATGCAGTTGTCCAAGGCGATATGCCCAGAGGACCCTGCGGGAGTCGTCAAGTGCACGCATCTTCCCACCTTCAGCCTCTGGCCGTTCTCCGACATGAGTTCCCGGGGGCGGTGACCTGTGCGGGGCACGCCATTGTCACCGGCCTGGTTGCCGTGAGCATCGGCTTGGCGCGGCACTTGTGGTGGCGAGCCAGGCACCACCACCCCGCCATTGGGGTCGCCCTGCGCTGTGCGGCTCTTGGCCTGCCCCGGGCGTGCTATGGGTGACGATGGTCGACCACATGGCGACCAACGCCACGACCGCGAGCACCGACTGGTTCACTGACGAGCGCGTCGTCAAGGCCTGGGGCGCCACCAACGGCGAGACCGCCCTGGCCGATCGTCAGGGACTACTAGCAGCATGGCTGGTTCTGGTCAGGGCCGGGGCTGGATGCTCCTGGTGATGCTGGTCGTCGCGATCCTCCTGGATGCCCGGGTGATGCGCCTGGGCAGCTACGCGCGATGCACTTGCCGGACCGGGTGGCGGACCGAGCGCACCCCAGGGGCCTGCCTGCGGCGTTGCCGGCAGGTGGGGGCCGCCGACGTCGTCGGGCGGCAGCCGCCACCAGAGCTGGGGCACACCGGGTCAGGGCTCGCCTTGGCTCAGGCGGCCACCACCCGCCGACCCCGCCTGTTCCTGCAGGCCTGGGCAGGGCACCGCATCGCCCGCGACCTGGCTGCACGCCGACAGCTCGACGCCGGCACCCACCGCTGGGCCACCTCGGCCCTGGCCGCAGCGGCGGCCCTGGCCGGAGCCTGGATCATCTACTCCGTCGTGCCGCCTCTGGTGACTGAGCTCAACCAGCGCCTGATCGGGCTGCCCACCCAGGGGTGCCTCATGTCAAGGTGCCCGCGAAGTGTCTTCGGTGCCTCATGTAGGGAATGCCCGCCAAGTTGAGGGGTGGTTAGGAGGCTTTCCTGACTCGTACGCCTTTGTGGACGTCGGGCAGGATGCTTGGGAACTGGGCGAGGTAGAGCTGGTCGGTCTTGTCCTTGGCCAGGCGGATGAGAACGTCCTGGAGCTCGATGATGCGGCGGGTGATAGAGGCGGGGTTGAGCTGGTTGCAGGTACGAGACCAGGTCAGTCTTCTGGGCCTTGGTCAGGGGCGCTGGTGTCCAGCAGCCGGTCAATGGGGTACGAGGAGCGTCGTAGAGGCGCTTACGCCTACCGGCCTTATCGGTGCCCCATCCGATGGGCTTGCGGGTGGGGGTCAGGAAGTTGAGCTTGACGTTGACCTGCTCCCAGAGACGGCCCAGGACCTCGCGCTCCTCGCTGGTGTCGTAGCGGTAGTAGAAGGCGTAGCGGCGCACCAGGTGGTTGTTCTTCGACTCGATGGTGGCCTGGTCGTTCTTCCTGTAGGGGCGTGAGCGGGTGAAGTAGATGTCAAGGTCCCCGGCCCAGCGCACCACGCTGTGGTTGATGAACTCTGAGCCGTTATCGAAGTCCATGCCCAAAACGGGGAACGGGACGCATCCCACGGCGGCGTCCAGGGCGGAAATGATGTGCTTCTCAGCGTTGTTTCGGATTGAGCGAGTGAAGGTCCACCCGTGAGCACGTCGGTCATGTTCACAGTCCGGGTGAACTCTCCTTTGAGGGTCGGCCCGCAGTGGGCGACGGTGTCGACCTCGAAGAACCCAGGTTCAGCCTCGATCTCGTCACCGGCCTTGCGGATCTTGATGGAGCTGCGCAGCAACTGGACCGGCGTGGTCGTCGACTTGCCCCGCAGCTGCTCGGTAGCCCGCACCGGGGCGAGGTAGCGGTCAATGGTCGCCGCGCTCATGGCCACCAGCTCGTCTCTGACGGCTGGGGTGTAGCGCGGCTCGTCGTCGAGCTCACCGCTCGCCTCCAGCAGGTCCAGCAGCAGCGGCATGGACTCCTTGAGGTACTGCTGCACTGCCCGCCGCTGGCGGCCCACACTCGCTGGAGCACCTTCAAGGCGTCGGGAGGGTACCTGCGGGCTCTGGCCCTGCGCTCCGCCGACTTTCGGCGACCCGGTGGGCGCTTGGCTGCGGCCACCAGGCGTCGGCGCGCTGTCCCGACTCCAGCCAGTGACTGCGCAGACCTCATCAAGGATCCATCCCTTGTCCTTCTTCGACGCCCTGGTGTACACCCTGGCGTACTTTCCCGTGATCTCGGCCCTGGCCTGCATCGACAACCCACTTCCCATGCCCACCACGGTCCACGAGCTTCGCGGGCAGCCCTACATAAGGCACCGAGCCTCTTACGCGGGCATCCTTCATGAGTCTCGTCGCCACCTTCTGGTTCGCCCGGCATCCTGGATATGCTCGGAGCGGTCTGCGAATCCATGCAGGCCCCACTGAGAAGGCCGCCCTGGTCCTCATCGAGTGCCGCCGCCGTCTTCCTGTCCGGGGCTCCCTTGGCCTGGCCTTCAGCGTGGGACTCGGAATCGCCACTGCCCTGGACGCCGCCCGCCCCACCGCCCACCTCATGCGCGACCCCTGGGGCACCACCGGCCACTACCTGGACACCCACAACGACCTCCAAGTCATCACCGACGCCGGCCTGGCCGCAGCAGCGATCATCCCCGGGGCAAAGCCCTCCGCGGCGCCAGCAAAAGCCGCCAGAACCACGCACTCTCGCCCGAGAAAAGCCGCCGCAGCCAAAGCCGCACGTCGCTTCAGCTGAGCACAGGCCAGCAGGGGCCTCAACCCCGCGCCGGTATCCACCAACCCGGACTGCGCACCCCCAGACCCGGACGCTCCGACGGCGGAGTCAGCACCTGGGGCCCAGCAAGAACTACGGATCGCCGCGCTCCCAGGCCTATGAGGAGCAGGTCACCGGCGTCCCCATCGAGCACTCCTACATCGTCAACGGCGTCGAGTTCGACGGCTACAACGCTTCGCCCTCGTCGACGCCAAAGGCCCCGTTACGACCCACTCATCAAGGGACACTGGTCGAGGGAACCAGAAAAGCGCTTACAGGACCGACCCAGTGACAGGGAGAATTGAAACGCGTCAAGAAAGGACTCATCGACAAAGCCAAGGACCAGGTCAAGGGCCGTACGAGCCACCGGCACCGACACACCCATCCAATGGCACATCGCAGACAAATACACATTCGACACCCTCAGAGACAAACAGGATTGAGGCAAGTTCCCCGCCGAGATCGAGCTCATCCACACACAACTAACATCTTAATCAGTCAGCACCACGAGGAAAGGACGACCATGGAATGGAGTTTTCGGATTTGATTGGAGGGCTCTTGGTGACCCAGTCTCGGAAGGCAGGCGCGTGTGGGGGTGGATCCAGCAGGTCAGGCCCTGCACCCTCCCTGGACCTGTGGCGCCCCACCGCCGACAGACCCCAGGAAGCCGAGCAGTCCCACCCATCACCCAGGACTACCTCCTCCACTACATCCACGGCGTACAAGCCATCTCCGACGACCCGACTTCGGCCTGGCACCGAGCCTTCTCCGGACAGATCAACCAAGGCAACAAGCTCGAACTGTAGCTTCAACACGCCCACCCCAGGCAGCGCCAGCATCAGCCTCATGATCGGCCAGGCGCTCAGGGACCTCCCTGGACGCCAGCGAGGACCTGGCCAGCACCCTCATGCACACCACCGCCACCATCTTCGCCCAACACCATCAGAGCCCTCTCGCAAAGGCCACCCGGTCAGGGAACCTCAACCGGGACAGGGCCCCTACCCTTCCTCTACGTCCCGGGCTGGAAGATGTTCTTCGCCTCCGACTCACCCCACTACCAGCGAGCCGCCCAGCTGGCCACCACAACCACACCCGCGGCAACGGAGCCATCTTCACCTTCGGCACCCCCTGACACCTACCCCACCATCCTCAACCAATGGTGAACACCCAACCACCGCGTCAGGCTCGCACCGTCGTGGGGTGGGACCACGGCCCCCATCACACCCGGGGAGGTAGGGAGCGCGAGGATTGCTGCTCAAAGCACCGAGTTGATAGCGACCAGTGTCCACACAGCGGACATGGGCGCTGCCTGACACCACGTCGCTCGAGGGGTCGTGGAGGTGGGCACGCTCACCATCCCCAGTGGACACCGAGATACGTGAGCGCTCCTGTAACAGGACGTGAGGGGCAGGTTAAGAGGGCGGAGGACCTCACACGGGTGTGATGTCTCAGGGACATGGGTGACGGTTCTGTGTCAGGACTTCGGTGACGTTTGGTGTGTCAGGGACATGGGTGACAGTTAGGGTCTCTTGCGGCCGCGGCCTCCGCGTTGGTTGGTGGGGTCGGGTGGGTGGTGGGAGACGTAGGTGGTGCCTTGGGGCGGCCAGGTGTACTGGATCAGGACCTCGCCGTGGGTGTCGGCGAAGGTGATGGTGCTGGTGTCCCAGATCGCGATGACCGTGGAGGCGGCCAGGTGGCGGTTGACCAGGAACGCGATGCCACCGATGTGGACGGTGCCGTTGCGGGTGATGGTCAGCTCGCGCTGGCCGGTGGCACCGATGGGCTTGTGCCGATGCACCCGGCGCCGTGCGGTGGTGTGCTGCTGAGGGTCTGGGCCTCCTGGGGTGATGGGGGCGGTGTCGTGGTCCGGTCGGGGTGCCTGGGCCACCTCGGTGGCGTCCCATGCCTGCTGCGGGGTGATGCGCCCGGGCAGGCCCTGGTGGGGGCGCTGGGTGTTGTACACGAGGTCGAAGCGGTCTACCTGATCCTGAAGTTCGGCGATGGAGGCGGCCAGGGGCTGCTGGTCAGGTAGCGGAACAGGGTCTGGTGGAAGCGCTCGTTCTTGCCCTGGGTGGTGGGGTGGTAGGGCTTGGAGGTGATGGGCTCGACCCCAGAGAGCGCACGTGCTCCACCAGGCGTCCGGTACAGCCTCTTCGGCTGGGGTTAAGAGCGATGCCGTTGTCGGTCAGCAGACGCTGGGGCACACCCGGGCGGCTACGCCTTTGTCGAAGACGTCGATGGCGGCCTGGCTGGTCTCGCTCGAGGCGACCAGGGAGGCCACCGCCAGGCGGGAGTGGTCGTCCTGGAGCTGGAAGATGACCACCTTGCGTCCTTGGTGATGACGTACTCGGTGGCGTCGGAGCTGCCAGCAGGCGTTAGGGGGCAGGGGTAAACGAACCGTCTCCAGGTCGCCCGTGGTCTCTTGGACGGCTCGGGCAGAGCCACCCCTGGTCGCGGAAGAGCCGGGCCAGCCACGCCGGTGAGGGTGCCTTCAGCCCCATGGAGGCCATCTTGTCGTGCACACTGATCGGGCCGTGGTCCAGGCCTGAGCGCTCCAGGGCCGCCCGCACCTCCAGGGCCTGGGAGCGCACCGCCTCGGGCAGACGGGCCGGGCTGGAGCGTGGGCGACGCGACCGGGGCTCAAGCACCGCCGCCGGCCCCTCCAGGCGGGCTCGGCGCCGCAGGACGTAGAACGTCTTGCGTGAGATGGAGTGCTCAGCGCAGAACGTCGTCACCGCCCCACGAGGCGCGTCATCAGGCCACTGAGCGATCGCCAGACGGACACGAGGATCAACACAACGGTTCTTATCAGAGCTCACCACTCAATCTCAGACCACAAGTGTCACCCCCAGAACCCACCGAAGTGTCACCAATGTCCTGACACAGAACCGTCACCCAAGTCCAAAAGACATAACAAGGGCCTTGGAACGGTGGGAGTGTCCCAAAATCTGCAGCAAAGGGAGCTCAGCGCCACTCGCCCCGTCAACAAGAACCGCGAAATCATGCGGTTTACTTCGAAGGAACAAGGCTGCTCAGAGCCTTTGCTGCAGATCTGGACACCCACGCCGTCGGCACTCAATGAGACCGCCTCCGCGTCCAGCAGGCGCAGTCCGTCCCCGTCAGAGACGCCGAAATCGCCTTGATCGGGGCAGGTGAAGTAGACG
>BNJV01000074.1_pt1 | contig 93215 bp, 141 predicted proteins | sample 8540591 | NCBI WGS metagenome assembly BNJV01 (sample SAMD00202457, study PRJDB9452) | human saliva metagenome | host: Homo sapiens | reverse complement strand
GGGGCTAGTCATAAGCATGCAGCCTAGTAGTAAGGCTGATACACCCATATATAACTTATTTTATGCAGACCTCCTCTTATAATCCTATTCATACCTTTTCCTTCTCTTCTGTTAAATATTTCCAAAACCCTCATTTAACTTCCCTCCTAAATATTTTACATTCTCTCAACTATAAAAAGTATTCACTATCTAAGCCACACTATAGATCAAAAATTAAAGAGGTTCATCATCACTGTGTTCAAATGCCTCTTTATGCTGTTATGTTAATTTACTGTTTTACTTACATTAGAGCATTCATATGTCATGCAGTTTCAAAATCATATTAGCAAATATTATTTAATTAGGTCAAGTATACTTGAAGGGATGTATTTTTCTCCTCCTATGGCAGTAATCTTTGTTATACCTGTATTCTTTATAATTTTTCACAACTACATTATTATTTTTATTTCTAGATACCAATAAAGTTGGTTTTGTTGTGCTTACCAGATATAGGTGATATAACTAGAGCATCTGCAAACTCTTCACCTGATGCTATAAAGGCTTCCTTACTTCCCCTAAACTTAGACCTCGCTATAGCCACTGATGTCTCATACCTATCCTTGCCAGCCATTCTTTCCTCAACCCTTGGAAGTTTGGCTTCTGTAGCCTTTGAAATAGTATTTGTTCCACCTGCTATATAAACACTATTGATTTCAAGATCCTTGATTGCCCTTTCAACCTGGATTGGTAGAATGTCCTTTTTAACTAGAAGGATTGGGTAACCATCCCTTGATGCAAAAGTTCCTACAGATAAGGCATCTGCGAATACTTGGCCTGAAGCTACAACTCCAATATGTTTCTTTCCTGTAATTCCAACCACTCTTCTCGCCACTTTTTCAGATGTCTCATACCTATCAAGACCAGCTATTCTTTCTACATTACTGTCTTTATCAAAGGCTTTCAAGTCTTCCCTTACCCTTTCAGATATTGAATTCTGACCACCTACTATAATGACCTCTTCAACCCCTAGTCTTTTGATTTCATCTCTAACTCTAGAGTCAAGCCTGTCAGTTGGGTTAGCAGAATTGGTGCCTCCTTTAACCTGGATAATGCAGATGCAGTCATTGAGATCTACAGGAATGAGGTCCTTCCTAACAATTATGGCTGTCTTAGCCTTATCATAGGTATTCTTAGAAATTTTTATTGCTGTGTCTGTCCTATCATTGCCATCTATTCTACCAGGAATAGAGCTATCTGGTTTCTTTTTAACCTGGAAGCTATATGATATTAAATATGGCATGTCTGCAGGAGCTGCTGAGTCTCTTCATTGTCACTTTGTCTAGCAAACTAGTAAAGGTGGGACACGATCATCATCATCCTTGACCTTATGGAAGTCTTCATCTTTGGATAAGGGTCACATGAATCACCTGTCACTTGAGATGTTTCCCCGAGCAAGATCCTAGCACTGGCAGTGCTCTCTCTAGAGGCGATGCTGTTGGCACCATGCCCACCCCTGGACTACATGGCTGGTCTGGATCAGGATAATAGTCTAAATCTGGAGGATCTGGTCTATTTATTCCCTCTCTTGAAAGGGCCCAGTCAAAATATCCACCTATAGTACCACGTAAGCTAACAGTCGTTCCAGGACTTACTGTATCTTTAACATATAGTCCAGAAATAGATGCTTTTAACATCGCTAGCATCCATGCTTCTAATTTTTTCTATTGTTTTCTTCCATAGCTCAGGTTTTACCACGTAGGCTCTCCTTTAACATTATATTTATAACCAACTTCTTCTTCGTAGCTGAAAGTGGTTCTAGTTTGGATGTAAGTACAAAATCCTCAAAGCCATTAAGCTTTACCTTTGCATCCTTAGCTTCAACTTCATTTGGTATATCAAGTGATATACTACCTGTGAGTCAATTATACCCTTCATGTCATTGTATTTTTACTTGTATATTATATTCATCATTCCACCCTTGTCCTATCAAGAGTGTATCCCATAATATAGCGTTTAAGCCCAGAAGCATCCATTGAAAAATCTAACTTTACTTCATCACCTTGCCTATATTCCCCAATTTCACGAGAGTCTGAAGCCTGTCCTCTTAGGTCACCGTAAACCATCTGCTGTTTGGATCTTTAATTTCGTCTTGACTTAAAGTTCTGTTTCACTAAATCCAATGGGTTTTCCATCGCTGGTATACGGTCTGTAGCTTCAAATTCCTACCCTGAAAGTAGTCTGGCTTATAATCTCTATCCATCATAAGCCCGAAAACGGTGAGAATTCGCTCACATTCCTATCTCAACACCCTGCATACGTTTTCGTAATACCTACACTGGTAGATAAACTATATCCGCACTCAACGTTTCTATAGTCTATATTTAGAGATTTGATTCAGCTAATTTCGTCTCATTTTGGTCCCAGTAGATACTTAGGAAATACACCTGCGGACTTGAAATAAGCATTATACATTATTCCCCAGCCATAATCTGTAGAGTAGTGTACACTCCTATTTCTTCCATGGACAATCTTCTTTCTGTCTAGCAATAGGTATTCTGTATTACACCTCTTGTGGCGTATGTATTATACTAGGCTTACCATCTGGCCCAATATCAGTTAGACTTGATAAAGGTCTACCCCCTTGTACTCATGCTCTACGGCGCTAATACTAGTTGCAAATAGACCTAATGACATGATTATTGCCGTTGAAAAACTAATTGTTTATAAATATCCTTTTAATATGGTACCTCCTTTAAAGTGACAGTTTTAAAATAAGTTGATAAATTCCTTATACTTCAACTATTTATATATTATATCATATTTTAAATTTAAAAGTATATATATACAAAAATTTAATTTTATTTTAGTCGTATTTAAATATATAATATTCTATTTTTATATAATTAATTTAAAATTAAAGACTCTCTAAATTCTTAGAGAGTCTTTAAATATCTTCTTATATTTTCATTAACTAAATCTCTAGTAGCACTGTAAGGTATATATCTTTTTCTCCACCTACAGCTGTGGCACAGCCACAGCCTCATTATCAACAATAATAGTTTTTAACCACTTAGGCTGTTGTTCTTATTTCTTGATACCAATAATGTTGGTCTCGTGTCATTGCTCACCAGACATTGGTGTAGATAACTGCATCGCAACTCTCTCTCACCACGCCAGTTATAGGCTTCCTGCTTCTGAATCCTAGACTCTAGCCATAGCTACTGATGTTTCATACTCATCCTACCTGCCATTCTTTCTTCTACTCTTTGGTAGCTTGGCTTCAGTTGCTCTTGATATAGTATTAGTTCCACCAGCCCCTATATAAGTCAATTTCTAGGTCGCTATGGCCTCAATCTGTACTGGTATAGAATCCTTCTTAACTAGAAGTATAGGATATCCATCTCTCAGAAGCAGCAAAGTTCTACTGATAGGGCATCTGTAAATACCCGGCCTGAAGCCACTGCTCCTGTATACTTCTTGCCTGTTATGTCCCAACTACCCTTCTAGCTACCACTTTCAGATGTACCATACCTGTCTACAACACCCAGCTATTTCTCCTTTCTACATCTCTGTCCTTATCAAAGGCTTTCTAGGTCTTCTCTAACCCTCATATCTGATATAGAATTATGACCTCCTACTATAATTATCTCCTCTGCACCCTAGTCTCTATATTTCTGCATTCCCACTCTTGACCAGCTTATCAGTCGGGTTACAGTAGTATTGCATCCTTTAATTTTCGCCAATACCGAGCTGTCGTTGAGTCTGGGAATAGGTCATGCCTAACTACGATTAATACTGTCTTAGCCTTATCATAGTTCTTTTAGAAATATTTATAGCTGTTTCGATTCTATCAGGACCATCTACTCCTGTACCTGGATTTGGTCTATCAGGATTTCTGGTCCCTTTTTAACCTTACGTGTATAAGATAGTAGACAGTGGCTTGTCCCAGGTGCAGCCTGGTCCTGACACTTGGTTCCTGTCTAGCTACAAATGATAGATAAGTACGATCATGTATGAGCAGTATCTACCTTGCGTCCTAAACTTGGAGCGGGTCCACAATCGTCTGGTGTGCCTGGACATGGGTTACTCGCGGTCCTGGGCATGGACTCATCACTTGGTCCGCATGGGCATATCACTTCTTGGTCCTGGGCATGGACTGTCACTTGGTCCGCATGGACTATTATCTAATGGTGATGAAGTTGGACATTTCCTGCAGGTGGTGGCGGTGCAGCAAGGAGATGAACCACATGGTGTTCCTGGTATAGAGCCACACCTGATACGATCACAAGCATCGTCACACGTGAAACTGCTCGATCAGCGATGCCTCCCATAGTTCCCTACTAGGGCTACATTAGTTTCTGGTCTTGCATCAGCCTTGCAACTCCTGATAAGCCTCGATATCGATAACTTCACATACTCATATCTAGATTTTTATTCTTTCTATAGTATTCTTCCGTATACAGTTGAGTGGCTGCGCTCAAGCTCTCCTTTAGTCTCAGAGTCATTACCAGCTTATTCTGCTAGAAGAAAGCAGGCTTGACTGATGTGAAAGTTCAAAATCTTCCAAGTCCACTAAGCTTCAACCTGTACATTTCTAGCCTCTAGCTCTTTTGGAATACTAAGTGTATATATACAATTTGAGAGTCTAAGAATGGGCTTGCCCTTTGTCTCATTATATCTTCTGAACAGTTTCTGCATGAATGCATACTACGTAGTTTTATCAAGAGTCATGCCCATTGAAAGTCGTTAGTCCATGAATCATTCATGATGAAGTTCAGCTTTTAACTCTCGCCCCTGCTTATACTCACTGATTTCAGTAGAATCAGAAGACCCTGTCTTCATAATATCACCCATAAACCATTAGCTTTGTTGGATCCTTGATCTCAGCCTGGCTCAATAGGTCGTCTCCTTAAACTATGGATTGTTTGCTGCTGCACAGGATCTGTAGCACTCTTACCCGCGTAGTTCCAGAATTAGCATCATCACCAAGTAGGTATCCAAGGCATAAAAATAATTTAAGTGACCAGTAGTCATATCCCACATAACCAGAATAGGTTTCTGTTATACCTGCACTTGGCAGAGATACTTAACCATTCCAGGCATTCTAAAATCAATATTTTCATCCTTTGAGGCTGTCTCATTTGGCTTTAGTACATACTTAGGAAAAACCCCAGTCGAACTAAATTCATTATTATCTATAATATCATAACCGTCATTATGGGACCAGTTTACACTTCTCTCCCATCCTGAAACCTTCCCTGGCTCCAGGTCAGCCCAATAGACTCTTTTATCACCTCAGCAGGTGAAGAAAAATATGAGACCGTCATCCCCATGATATTCAGATAAACTAGTCAATGAATTCGTCATACTAGGCTCTTCTACCTCTTCTGCAAAAGAATTCACTGTGCCTGCTATTAGGCTTAGTGACATCAGTAAAGCCGTAGTAATGCAAGTTGATTTTTTAAATATCCCTTTAATAATCTTGTCCTCCTTGTACTTTTTTTGTTTCATAATGAATAAAAATTCATTTAACCCAATCATATATATATAACATTATTTTTAATTTGAAAATATATTTTCAAAGAATTTAATTATCCTTAAATATAATATATTATATTGTATTAAGAAATAATATATATCTATATAAAATAAAAACTCCTATATATTTATATAGAGAGTTTTTATTTATTGCTATATTAATTTGATTTATTTAACTAGGGCTTCTAATACTCATATGGTAGGTGCACTTGTATCCACCTATAGCTATTATACTCTTATAGCCCGAGTCCTTTACATGTCTTTTTACCATACCATTACTATCTATTTTTCTTGATACCAATAAAGTCGGCCTATTATACTTGCCTGATATTGGCGATATTACTAGGGCATCAGCGAACTCTTCGCCTGACGCTATATAGGCTTCCTTGCTTGTCCCAAACTTAGACTTGGCTATGGCTACTGAAGTATCATACCTAGTCAGACCTGCCATTCTTTCTACTACATTTGGAAGCTGACTTCTGTTGACTTAGATATTGTGTTAGTTCCACCTGCTATATAAGTCTTGTTGATATCAATGTCTTTTTATAGCATTTTGAATCTGGCTTGGTACTGAGATCCTTCTTAACTAGAAGTATTGGGTAACCCTCTCTTGAAGCAAATGTTCCTACTGATAGGGCGTCTGGGAATACCTGGCCTGATGCTACTACTCCTGTGTTCTTCTTACCAGTCACCCAACCACTCTCTTAGCTACCATTTCAGAAGTTCCATACCTGTCAGCTCCTGCTATTCTCTCAACATTCTTGTCAGCACTCATAGGCCTTTAGGTCTTCTCTTACATTCTCAGATACAGAGTTCTGGCCACCCAGCTATGATTACTTCCTCAGCACCTAGTCTCTTTTATTTTCGTCACCAACTCTTGGAGTCTAGCTTCGGCAGTTGGGTTAAGTAGGATTGGTGCATCCCTTAGCTAGCCAATACTGAAGCTGTCATTGAATCAGGGAACAGGTCATGTCTAACCACTATACAGACTTAGCTTTATCATAATTATTTTTGATATCTCTTATAGCTGTTTCTATCCTGTCCTTACCATCTATCCTGCCAGGTATTGGCCTTTCAGTACTAGATAGATTTTTCTTCACCTTAAAGGTATATGATATTAGGTTGGGTTTATCATTTGGTGCTCCAGCATCTCTTCCAAGATCACTCTGTCTAGCTACGAAGGGAAGATATATTCTAGTATAGGTATCATCTACATAATAAGTACCCTTTGATGGCTCTGCTATTGGTGAACTAACTGGTGGTGGTGTAAGGATAATATCTGAACTTGCCCAGTCTAAATAACCACCCAGGCTACCTCTTACACTGATATGTTGTATCTGCTTGCCTATACAGAATTTACAAAATAAGCCAGAAACTGATACCTTTATTTTACCCATATCTATCTTCTTAAACTTATTTATAAGGTCTCTCCAAGCTTCTTCTTTTTCCCTAACATCTTTCTTTAATCTAAGACTTATTAGGAGTTTCTTTCTGCCAGAAACTTCAATTTCATTTTTCAAGCTCAAAATCTTCTAATCCATGAGGCTTACAGATGCACCCCCTAAATCAACCTCATTCGGAATATCTAGTGTATATACTAACTGGGAATCTATCATACCCTTTTATCATCATATATCATTCTGTATAGTACATCAAACAAGTCTCCTTTAGTCATAGACAAGGTATAACTCATAAAGCGTTTAATTGCTGAAGCATCTACTGAAAATCCAGCTTTTATTTTCGTCCCCAACCTTGTACTCACCTCATTTTTACGTGAGTTTTGAATCACCACTTTCCTTTATATCACCATATACAGTTATTTTTCTTGATCCTCACTTCCTTCTTCCTTTAAGACATCTGTTTTTCTTCAATCCAAGATTCGTAATCGCTGGTACCTCATCTGTTGTTTCATATTATTATTACTATAGTATGAGTATGGCAAATCAGCATCCTTACAATTAGATAACTATAACGGTAAAAAGATCTTTGCTATAATTTTCATACTCTAGTTCTGACTCTGTTATTCTTGAGCTAGGTATGTTTCTCATAAAGCCATCTGAATAATCAATATCAAATTTTTAAGTGACGTTTCATTACGCTTTTAATATATGTGTGGTAGTACTCCATAACTATAACATCCTCATAATCTACTCTTTGTCATAGTTTTACCATTATTCGGATTAAATTGTTCGTGTCCCATTCTATACCCTACTCAAAAATACTAGCCTTCTCAAGTCTGCCCAGTAGGTATCATTAACAACTTTATCCTATGAGGAATATCTCATATTACCACTTGAATCAAGTTGGATCAGGTTCGACAATGAATTCTTTTCCGTATAATCTAGTGCGAATACACTTTGATGTACTAGTAAAACTCCTAGCATTATTAATAGAGCCATATAGTAAAGCTCTTAGGTTTATTTGACAATCTTATCATAAAATATATATCCTTATATTTCATTAATTATCTTCTATATTTATTTTATTTTTAATTTTTATATTATATCATCATTTGTGGACTTTTACTCTAACTACGAGAGACCCAAGCAAAAGCTGAGCCTTGTAAATACCATATTTTATATAATAGGCTTATCTATATATAGTTAATACACTTGCATCAAAATGAATCTGTATCCTTAACGCCTGTATACATCATCATTTCTGATAGCTCCTCATTCATTCTTTCTTCAACCCTAGTAACTACTCCATCCCTGCCTTCCTTAAGAAGCGGTGCTAGTATACCCTTCCTACTGATACAGCGTGTAAGACCTAGTGCAAGTGCCTGTAGGCATCATAGCCTCGTATCCATAGAGCAATCACAGAATATTGTTACACCGCTACCTTCTTAAAGCATCTACTATCTGTGGAAGCACCAAAATTGGTGGTAGACCAAATGGTATTCTTCCATGGTGGTGGGAAACTACTATTCCCTTACAACCAGCATCCCTAGCCTTGAGTGCATCCCGAACTGATAGGACCCCCTTGGCTATAAATGGTATGCCCGCATGGTCTACATACTTTTTCAAGTCCTCCCCCATTACAGGTCCCATAGGGTAGCCATCAACTACATCATACTTACCATCGGTCCCTGGAACGTGGTCTATATTCACACCAACCGCTACTGCACCTGTCTTCTTGGCAAAGTCTATCTGGTCAAGTATTATTTGGTGGTCAGCGAATGGCTTTTATTATACGTATTGTGTCCGCTCCAACCTGGCTGATCTCTTCATATTCATCATCTGGCTCCATTCCAACCCAGTTTAATAGACCCATATCCTTGGCTGCCTTTGCATACTCAACCATTGGCTTCTTTCCATCCTTGCCTACCTTTGTTTAGGTGGGAAAATGCAGGCATCATTATCGGTGATGAATACTTTCTTCCAAAGATCTCTACTGATAGGTCTGGCTCAACTGAATCTATTACCCTCATTTCGACTAGGATGCTATCTAGGTAGTTCCTGTTGTGTACATTTGCATCCTCTGCCTTACCACTTGTTACCTGAATCAGTCCCTAAGGACCTGGCCATGTACTTTTATTTCACTCCATAATATTACCCTCTAACTCTCTATACTGATTACTGAAAGACCTAAGGTCTTTTTAATCTTTTAAAACCTCACAAATACTTCCCTAAGATGGCTCAAATACTGTTATTAATGTATATGCTACCAGTGTTATAAACATATAAACTGATATAAAGGCCGACATAAAGCTTTCTGTCCTGCCGTCACATAGGCTGACAACTGAAGTGGAACTGGAAACCGCTATTGACATAAAGTATAGCAATACTGCTGTCTTAAAACATATGGATTGCCATCAGGCTCGGGAATACTAGGAAGAAACCTCATTATCAAACCACATAAGACTAACTTAATCACAACAAGTGATAGTAGAGACTTTAGGTAGATAAATCACCTTTAGGTCATAGCCAAGTGTAAATAGGGATTACTCGTAATCGGTGCCAATACAGCATTGATAGTATTATTGTATAGATTTACCACTTCTATAGATTCCATAATACCATATAGGCCTAAGAGGTCAGCACACACCCAAGATTACAGTCATGCAAATGAATTAGTAAAAATATTCTCTAGTAGACCCTTTGAATCCTGGCCTTGTATTTACCTGTCTAGATACCAATATTGAACTAGTCCAAAATTAATAAATTATACCTGCCACATCAAAGGTCACTATTTAGGCATAGGCTGATCCTACCAAGGTAATATATAGGGTGGGCCACAGTTTCTCTCCCTCACATGTCATCAATAGGAAAAGGCACCAGCTTCCCATATCTTCGCCTATATACCTAGACATAAACCTTCCCTACCAGGTGAAACTAGATCCAGGCTATGTCTGAAATACTATCTGCTTCAATAAATTAAATAGATAGGTCAGATGTATTATGTGAAATATCAGGCTGGAAATAGATTTTAAATACTATCTCTAGCCCCTCCTTTTCGTCCCAGTTAATCCATTTTTACTTCCTGATAATAGCTGCCTAGGACATCATCATATACTGGAAACAGAGTTTCTCATTACTTCACCAAGTCCTCCATCACATATATATATAAAATAAACGCTGACACGATAAAACTCCCACTTGGAGAATCTCCGTCACAATCAGCGTTGCTTCCAATCTTTTAGTCTGGAATTCGCTCAAACTTAGCCATCCTCCAAGCTCCATTATATTGCTCAGCCACACCTCTTTCTGTTTTATATAGCTACCAGTATCCTTATAGCTCCTTATTACCATATTCTCCACACATATATGGCCTTCTTGGTATTGAAATAACTTATAATATATGTAACCTCGTATGACTGTGTCTTCTAGTGGGAATGTTTCTATACCGCCATCCCTCCTTGTTAAGGTGATTATCTCACCCTGCATAATCCAGTTCTCTTTAGAAACCATCTTCATACTTTATCTAACCATCTGAGATGTAATCCTATGACCTGGCTCCCTTGTCATTGTATACAGCTCCCATCCTAAATATGGCATCTCACCTAGTACTAGAAAGGGTATATATTCTTGCCCATTCTCTCATCCACGAACCATAGCACTGGCCATGTTCTCTGGATAGATTTCATCCAGCGGAACCTTAGCATCATGTGACATTGCATATAGTCCGAAGACTGTAGCCAGTAGAACAAACAAAATAATAACTACCCAATGTCTAATTTTCATTATTAAACCTCATTGCACCAGCTAGCAGACTCAATAAGTATAACTGTCTCTGTATCTGCATTCACAGTTACAAAACCCCTACCTATTTCAGCTGTCCTGAAGCGACCCCCGTCTTTTTTGATTCTTAGCTTGCCTTCCTTGATACCTGCAACAATCGGTATATGTCCCTTTAGTATAGCCCTATCTCCAACCGTAGTTTTGAATATGGCCATATCTACCTGGTCTTCATAAAAAGTGCTGTCTGGAGTTACTACTTTTAAACTAAACATTAGTTAGCACTTCCTTTCGCCTTTCTAACTGCATCTTCAATCGTACCTACAAATAAGAAAGCTGATTCTGGTAGGTCGTCATGCTTACCTTCCAGTATTTCCTTGAAGCCCCTGATAGATTCCTTGACTGGAACATATACACCAGGTATACCAGTAAACTGTTCACCTACCGTAAATGGCTGTGACAAGAATCTCTGTATCTTCCTGGCCCTAGCAACAGTTACCTTATCTTCTTCTGATAACTCGTCCATACCCAAGATAGCAATGATATCCTGTAGCTCCCTATACCTCTGTAGTATTGACTGCACACCTCTGGCTACCTCATAGTGTTCCTTACCAACTATATTAGATTCCAGAACTCTTTGATGTAGATTCTAGTGGGTCAACCGCTGGATATATACCTAGAGATGATATCTGTCTTGATAATACGGTCTTGTCATCCAAGTGTGAGAATGTTGTCGCTGGTGCTGGGTCAGTCAAGTCACTGGCCGGTACATATACCGCCTGACTGAAGTGATTGAACCCTTCTTAGTCGATGTTATTCTCTCCTGTAGGGCGACCCATCTCTGTTGCCAGTTGGCTGATAACCAACGGCTGATGGCATACACGTCCTAGTAGGGCAGACACCTCAGAACCCGCCTGAGTAAATCTGAATATATTATCTATGAACAAGAACATCCTGCCCTCCTGGTCTCTGAAGTATTCAGCCATTGTAAGACCTGTTAGGGCAACCTCATTCTGCTCCTGGTGGCTCATTCATCTGACCGAATACCATGGCCGTCTTATTGATAACTCCTGACTCAGTCATTTCACCGTATAGGTCATTACCCTCTCTTGTTCTCTCTCCAACACCTGAGAATACAGATATACCACCGTGCTGCTTGGCTATATTGTTAATTAGCTCCTGAATTAGGACTGTCTTACCAACACCTGCACCACCGAATAGGCCTATCTCACCACCCTTTTAGGTAAGGGGCAAAGCAGGTCAACTACCTTTATACCTGTTTCCAATATTTTCGCCTTTGTTTCTCAGTTCATCATAGGCTGGTGCTTCCCTTATGTATAGGAGAAAAGCTAACACCCTCTGGCATAGGCTTTAGGTCTATGGTCTCTCCAAAACATTGAATACCCCACCCAATGTTTCCTTACCAACTGGAACTGATATAGGAGCTCCTGTATCTACAGCCTCCATACCCCTAACTCAGTCCATCAGTAGCACTCATGGCTATGCACCTTACAGTGTCATTACCTATGTGCTGGGCTACTTCGGCAACTATTTTGTCTCCATTTTCTAACTTTATTTCTAAAGCATTTAATAGGTTAGGTAGATCTTTTTCATCTTCAAACCTAATATCTAGTACAGCTCCGACGATCTGTACAATTTTTCCTATATTTGCCATTTTTCTCCTCCTTACTTTAGGGCTTCTACACCACCGCTTATTTCAGTTATTTCCGAGTTACGGCACTCTGTCTAGCCCTATTGCTAGCTAAGCTCTAAGTTTGAATCATTTCATCTGCATTATCTGTAGCTGATTCCATGGCAGTCCTTCTTGCCCCTGTCTCAGAAGCATATGACTCACTATGTCCCCATTTACTGTCCCTGTGATATAGGTAGGTATCAAGAATTCAAGGACACTCTTTGCTGAAGGAAGATACTGGACCTTGGCTCTTGAACTAGCTTCTGTCTTCTTGAACTTATTTACAAATTCTCCTGCTTCCCTGGCTTCTTCCTCTCTTCTTTCATATCTTTCACGAAGGATTTCTTCACTAATGAACACATTAGGATCATTCTCCTCATGCTTTTCCCTATATCTTTCACCGCCGTATTCCAGTGGCTGGTCAAAAACCAAAGGCAATAGCTTAATAGCCTTAGGCTTCTGAGATAAGGCAGATTCAAATTCAGTATAGGTAAGAATGACTTCATCTATTTGGCCATCTTCATACATCTTCATCAGCTTGTCTGTGATTGCCCTTACCTCTTCATACTTATACTTTTCTGCTGATTCAATCCTATCTATTATATTTACATCTCTCTTGGAAAAATGTTCATATGATTTTTCCAACTGTTATTACGTAATCTTCAACTAACTCCATATACTTCTCTGCTTCTTTTAAAAAGCATTTGAATTATATCCACCTGCCAGGCCTCTATCTCCGGCAATTGCATATGGCACCCTAGCCTTTTAGGTCTCTAGCCTTTAAAAACTGACTATTTATACCTAGTATTCACCGAAATATTAACTATAGTTTCATACATGGTATTGAAGTATGCACTAGAGTTCTCTGTGGCCTGCTTAGCTTTTCTCAGTTTTGATGAGGCTACCAGATGCATGGCGTTAGTAATCTGCTTTGGTACTATTTACGCTGGCAATACGATTTTTGATTGCCTTCATTCCAGCTCCTGCCATTGTACGCCTCCTTTAAAATTATACTTCTGATTTGAATTTAACCTTAAACTCTTCAATTGCCTTTGTAAGTTCCTCGTTAAAAGTCCTCAGCCTTTAGTATCTTTTCAATTATTTCTGGTGTACACTATCCATATAGCTGTATAGTTCTGCTTCAAACCTCTTGATATCTTCCAACTCGATATCTGCTAGTAGGTTGTTGATTACTGCGTATATTATAATTACCTGGTTTTCTACTGTTATAGGATTATGTTCATCCTGTTTTAGAACTTCCACTATTCTCTGTCCCTGAGCAAGTCTCCTCTTAGTATCTTCATCCAAGTCTGAACCGAACTGAGAGAAGGCTGCTAGCTCTCTATACTGAGAATATGCAAGCTTCAGTGTACCTGCTATCTTCTTCATAGACTTGATCTGGGCAGACCCACCAACTCTTGATACTGATATACCAGGGTCAACGGCTGGCCTGATACCCGCATAGAATAGCTCTGGCTGTAGGGTATATCTGACCATCTGTAATCGATATTACATTTGTTGGTATATAGGCAGCAACGTCACCAGCCTGTGTTTCTATAACTGGTAGGGCTGTCATTGATCCACCACCCAAGTCATCAGATAACTTGGCAGCTCTTTCAAGTAGTCTTGAATGTAGGTAGAAAACATCACCTGGGTAGGCTTCACGGCCTGGTGGTCTCCTAGTAGTAGGGACATTTCTCTGTAGGCAACTGCCTGCTTAGAAAGGTCATCATATACTATTAGCACGTGCTTCCCATTATACATAAATTCTTCACCTATGGCAGCACCTGCGTATGGAGCTAGATACTGTAATGGTGCAGATTCTGACGCTGTAGCTGACACTACTATTGTGTAATCCATGGCACCGAACTCTTCTAAAGTTGAAACCAACTGGGCTACAGTTGACCTCTTCTGGCCGATTGCTACATATATACAGATTACATCCTTGCCCCTTCTGGTTGATAATTGTGTCAGTAAGTATGGGATGTCTTACCTGTCTGTCTATCACCTATAACCACATTCTCTGAGCCCTACCAATTGGTATCATTGAGTCAATTGACTTGATACCAGTCTGTAATGGTTCAAACACTGACTTCCTACTCCATGATTCCAGGAGCTGGACACTCAACTGGTCTAGTCTTGTCAGTTATTATGTCTCCCTTACCATCTATTGGCTGTCCTAGGGCATTTACTACCCTTCCTATCATAGCCTCTCCAACTGGTACTTCAACTATCCTCCCAGTTCTCTTTACCATGTCACCTTCCTTGATACTTGAATCATCGCCAAGTATAACTGGTACCAACAACCTCTTCTTCTGAGGGTTAAGGGCCATACCGTATACCTTATTAGGAAATTCAAGTAGCTCACCCTGACATGACACTTTCAAGACCATATACACTTGCTATACCGTCACCAACGCTTAATACGCTACCAGTGTCGGTAAGTTTTATCTTATTGTCATAATTCTTTATCTGACTTTTTATTATGGAACTTATTTCCTCTGGTTTTAAATTCATTGGTTCACCACCATTTCATATGATATTACCTGGGATAGGGTATCCTTTATCATCGTCTAGCCTAGACTTAATGCTACCATCTATCTCTTCATTACCTATTTTCTGAGACAGCACCTAGTATGCTCTCGTCTATTTCGTTAGTTAATCTTATAGTTTTATTATATTTAACGAAAGCTTGCCCTCTAGTTCAGCCAACTTGTCTGGACTAAGTGCTATAGCAGTTATTACCTTTCCTTCTGCGACATTATTCTTTTCGTCCAACATCTGCTTGTATGACTTTACTATTGAATCTAGCTCAGTTGTCCCTTGTATTTTCTATCAATACCATCAAAAAATTTCTTGTATTCTTTGATAGCTTGTCTGTGAATAGCTTGTCTGCTATATCCAACTTTTCGTCCTTACCTATAAAAGGGACCTCAATACATCATATAAGTCTTTGTTGTCTAAAAATAACTTTGTTTAAATCTTCTATCTCTGAATATACCTGGGAAAGTTGATTTTCTTCTTCTGCATTGAAATAAAGCCTCTGCATATCTACTTGCAACCTGACTAATCATTATTAGCTTCTCCTACTTCCTTAATAAAGTTATCTATCAAATCTTCGTGCTTGGCCTTGTCTATATCTTTTTCGATAACCTTAGATGCCACCAAAACAGCTATCTCAGAAATCTCAGACTTAATATTGTTAAAGGCCTGCTCTTTGTCCTTTGCAATTTCACTGTTTGCCTTTTGCTTGATATATTCAGCTTCCTTATTGGCTTCTGAAATTATGTTGTCAGACTTTTCTTCTGCCCTCTTTCTAGCAGAGTCTACAATCAACTGACCCTCATCGCGAGCATCCTTGACCTTATTTTCATATTCTGACTTTAATTTCAAGCCCTCTTCCTTGGCTCTCTGACCCTCTTCAATATCGTTCTTTATGTCAGCCTCTCTGGCATCCATTACATTATAACCTTCTTAAATAAGATTTTTCTCAATATCAAGAACAATACTAGTACATTGATCAAGGTAAAAGAAAAAGCTCATATGTCAAGCCTACTAATGGCTTAAATTCCATACTTGTTGCCTCCTATCTTTAGCTGTATTCTTCGATTACATCTTTATCCAAGGGTTAACAAATATTAGTATAATTGCTATTACTAGACCATATATAGCTGAAGACTCTGCAACGGCCTGACCTAATAGCATTGTTGAAATGATATCACTCTTTGCTTCTGGCTGGTTTCCTACTGCTTCTGCTGCCTTACCTGCTGCAAAACCCTGACCAGCACCTGTACCTATACCTGTTGCTACTGCTATACCAGCACCTATTGCTGTAACCTGCTATTACTATTATAAACTCATTCCTTCTAACATAATTCTTTTCCTCCTAAAAATTTTCTAATTTCCATTATTGTATTAATTTTCTTTTAACTATTCCTGTGTTGCTCCACTTACAAATACCATTGTTAGCATTATAAATATGAAGGCCTGCAATGAACCTGCGAAAAGGTCAAAATACAGGTGTAGTGGAACTGGTATCAAAAATTCTCCAATTGGTATCTTTAAAGACGGTATCATACTCGAGAAGTACTCTAGCATCTGGTAGAACAATGACATTATTATTGAACCACCCAAAATATTACCAAATGGACGGAAACTCAATGATATTGGTCTTGCAAATTCACCAATAATATTAAGTGGCGCCATCAAGGGTGTTGGCTCTAGCAACTCCTTGAAATAGGCCATACCTTTGAACTTTACCCCCATGACATAGATCATGAAGAATGTAATCAAGGCCCAGGCTACGGTTGTATCCAAGTCTGTAGTTGGCGACCCTAAATCCAAACATCACTATTAGGGTCTGAGCAGACAAAGAACAAGAATATTGTTCCAATATATGATATCATCCAAGGCGACGCTTTATAAAGGCTGTTCCCGTAGTCTCAGTAACCAGGTTTCTAAGCCCACCAATTGCCATTTCCAAAAATACCTGTCTCTTGCTTGTAGGAACCTTTTTAAGTCCTTGTAAGCAACAGGGCCAGAATTATTAAAAAGGCCATTATGATCCACTGGGTTACAATGGTCTCACTTAGCTTGAAGTTACCAAGGTAGAGAACATATTTTGCTTGATACATAAGCCTAATCCTCCTTTCTCATTTTCTTTATTAGTTTTTGCCTCCAGGGAGGTTTTGAGCTTTTTATCACTATATTAGTACTAATCAAGCCCAATGCAACAGTATACACGTTTATATGTTTTGTAGTTGCTGCAAAAACTAGGACTGCCCCATAGATAAAAATCCTAAAAGCATAGCTTCCCATGGACGACAGGGTTGCACTTTTCTTGTCCCTATTCCCAAGTCCATCTAGGTTTTTAGCTATAGAAAATAAGGCCAACATGGCGACTATACTGCCTGCAAGCAGGCCAGCCATAGTGCTGACTGATGCCTTGCCAATTATGGCTATAAGAAAAAGACCCACCAGGTCGTATGCTCCTATGCCCATGTATATTTTTCAAATTTTCCATTAGTTGCTTATCCAACGCATCACTTCCTAATCCATCAACATATAAACCTACACACCATTAAACTTCCTTTTTAAGGACCCTACCTGTACTTATCTTCCTTTTTAGTAAATACCTTTAGGGTCTTGTATAGGCTGACAAAGGCACTTGCTAGTGCCCAACAATATGAATATTATTGAAAATATTGGCGAAGTACCTAGCTTCTTGTCAATAGTTATCCCTATAAAAGCCACATCCAAATATACACACTACTACCATAATACCTAATTGTGTAAGTAATGAAAAAGACTTCATAGCTTCAAACCATACACTATTTTTACCCATATTTCCTCCATAAATTCAATTGACTACTAATTATATCACATTTTTAACCCTATTTACCCTTAAGTATACCCAAATTTTTCATAATTTTAAAAATTATTAACATTGAATTACACTAGGTTCATAAATGACTAAACATGTATAACTCAAGCCATTAAAAAACTTAAAGGCTGCACTGACTACAAAGTCCGCGCAACCTCTATATACTTTTCTAAAACTACTTGGTTCCAAACAATCTATCTCCAGCATCACCTAGACCTGGTACTATATACTTGATCATTTAATTTTTCATCTACAGAAGCAACATAGATATTAACTTCTGGATACTTTTCATGAACAGCTGCTATACCTTCTGGAGCTGCAACAAGATTTATCATTCTGATATTCTTCGCCCTCTAGCCCTTAGCAATTCTATGGCCGCAGTAGCCGAACCACCTGTAGCCAACATTGGGTCTACCAAAATACTTCTCTTTCCCTATATCCTGAGGGCAGCTTGCAGTAGTATTCTACTGGCTCGCAAGTTTCAGGGTCCCTGTAAAGGCCTATATGTCCAACCTTTGCAGCTGGAATCAAAGCTTATGAAGCCATCAACCATACCTATACCTGCTCTAAGTTGGAACTATAGCTAACTTCTTACCGTCTAGTTCCTTTGCCATTGTCTTCTGTATAGGCGTTTCTATTTCTACATCCCTAAGCTGTAGGTCCTTTTGTAACCTCATAGCCCATCAACATAGTTATTTCTGTTAACAACTCTCTAAAATCCTTTGAACCTGTTGATGTCTTTCTCATTAATGTTAACTTGTGCTGAATTAATGGATGGTCTGTAATTACTACTTTATTCATATTCTCCTCCTAAAATAATATATATTATAAATTTTTATTTTCTATCGCTGTAATCTTGTCTACCCTCGTCTGGTGTCTTCCACCTTCAAATGATGAATTAAAGGTGAGGCATCAACTATATCTAGGCCTAGGCCAATACCTGTTACCCTTTTCACCCAAGGCTATCATATTAGCATCATTGTGGGCCTTAGTCATCCTAGCAGAAAAAGTATCTCCTAGTGTTGCACACTAATTCCCTTTACCTTATTGGCTGCTATCCCTATACCAATGCCTGTTCCGCACACTAGGATGCCGCATTCAGTTTCTCCACTAGCAACACTCTTTGCCGCCTTTTCAGAATAATCCGGATAATCTACTGAATCACTTGAATTAGTCCCAAAGTCTACTACTTCATGACCTAGCTTTTTCTAGGTGCTTTTTATAGCAGCCTTTAGGGTTTAGTCCACCATGATCACATGCTAATGCTATTTTCATATTTATTCCTCCAAAAATTTTTATTTTAACTACACATAAGCATAGCTATATACTCTTATATAATCCTGTAGGCAGCTGCCTTTTTCAGCCTATTCATTATGGCTACCCCTATACCTCTTTCCTCAAAGTATGGGACATAGGCTATATCTATATACTCCCTGTCTAGGCTTATTAAACTATCAAAAAGGTTCTTTGCAACTTCAGTATCAGACCCACCTAGGTCAAAAACCTTGGCCTGGTAGCTATGCTGGTCATAGTTCATAGTCATAACGCCTATTTTTAAACCCTTCTTGGCATTGTCTTCACACAGGAATCCACCCTCTCGGCAGCCTTCAAGATCATCCGCCTTGACTATATATACCTGGGCCTGGGGTGAGTAGTGCTTGTACTTCATTCCTGGAGCCTTGGCCCTTATATTGTCATCCTTATTCTTTAAGGATGGGTCTAGGTCGACCCGGCCCAATACCTCCCCCAGCATTTCTAGGGTTATACTTCCTGGCCTAAGCACCATGGCAAGGTCTTCTGATAGGTCTATAATCGTGGACTCTACCCCATAGTCACAAGGACCTCCAACCAGTATTCCATCAACCCTGCCATCCATGTCTCTGATTATATGCTCTGGCTTGGTTGGGGATGGTCTACCTGATATATTTGCTGAAGGTGCTGCTATTGGCACTCCTGCCTGTCTTATAAGGTCTCTAGCCACCTGGTCTGATGGCATCCTAATTGCCACCGTATCTAGACCTCCACTAGTCCTGTCTGGTATAATAGCCTTCTTTTTAAAGACTATAGTCAGGGGGCCTGGCCAAAATTTATCCATCAGTAGTTTGGCCCTGTCATCTATATTTTCCACTAGGTCATATACATCCTCTTTATCAGCTACATGAACTAACAGTGGATTATCACTGGGCCTACCCTTGGCTTGATATATATCTTGGTTGCAGCATCTTCATCTAGGCATTTGCACCTAGTCCGTATACCGTCTCTGTTGGAAAAATCACTGTCTTGCCGTCTGCTAGCATAGTTGCAAATAGGGATATCAAGTCTTGGTCTGGCTTATTTATATCTATTTCTTTTATAAGTGTTTTCATAAAATCAACCTTCTTTTACAAGTCTTTTCTCTTTGCTGGGATTACTCCTCAAAAAGGCCTTAGTAAAAACCAAAGCCTCTTAAAAATATCTAGATTATATCGATGACATCTTTTCAGTCTGGTCAACTGTAATTAAGGCATCTATCATTTCATCTAAATCCCCATCTATAAATGAATCTAACTTATATAGGGTTAAATTAATTCTATGGTCACTAACCCTTCCCTGTGGGAAGTTGTATGTTCTGATTCTTTCTGATCTCATCTCCAGTACCTACCTGACTCTTTCTTTCCGCAGCTATACCCTTTTTGCTGTTCAGCCAGGGCCTTATCATAAAGTCTAGCCTTAAGTATCTTCATGGCCTTTTTCCTTGTTCTTAAGCTGAGACTTTTCGTCCTGACAAGAAACAACCTCTCCTGTAGGTATATGAGTTAACCTCACTGCAGAGTCAGTTGTGTTGACACTCTGCCCACCATTACCTGATGACCTAAATACGTCAACTCTTACATCCTCTGGATTTACTTCTATTTCAACATCCTCTACCTCTGGTAGTACAGCTACTGTAGCAGTAGATGTATGAATTCTACCACCGGATTCTGTAGTAGGTATTCTCTGAACCCTATGAACACCTGATTCATACTTTAGTCTAGAATAGGCCCCTTACCCTTTATCATAAAGGATAGCTTCCTTGTAGCCACCCACCCAGTTTCATTTGAACTCATTAGTGAAGTCTTCCAACCCCTTCTTTCTGCATACCTAGAATACATCCTAAATAGGTCTCCAGCAAATAGGGCTGCTTCGTCACCACCAGCTCCACCTCTTACCTCTATGATAACATTCTTCTCATCATTAGGGTCCTTTGGCACTAGTAGTATCTTTTAGTTCATTTTCATATTCCTCTAATAGGGCTTCAGATTCTGATAGCTCCATCTTAGCCAATTCTCTTAGCTCTTTCGTCACTTTCTTCCTCTAGTATCTGCTTTGAATCAGCAATACTCTGACTTGCCTTTACTATAGTCTCTGTACTTCATTACGATTGGTTCTATTTCAGACGTTTCCTTCATCAGCTTCTGCCAAGTTGGCTGGTCACTGATTATATCAGGATTCGCTACTTTTTCACTTAGCTCCTTGTACTTATCCTCTAAAACCCTTTTAGCTTATTTAGCATTTGATTTTTCACCTTCCTGTATTTTATATAAACGTAAATATTTATTACAATTTTTCTATATAATCAATTGTATATTTTAGCATAGGTAGACCCAAAATGTCAATATTTATAGGCTGCAACAAGACGGTCAAATCCCTGTATATCCTTCTTCGTGTAGCCCTTAATATATCCCACTTGAGCCATCTTTTTAATATTTTTCTGCCTGATCATGGCCTGATTCAAAGACCAGCTTTCCTCCTGGCTTTTAGATAGTCGTAGGCCTCCTCAATAATTTTATTATAAAAATCCATACCCTCATCTCCGCCAGCAAGTGCTAGCCTAGGCTCATAGTCTTTTACATCCTTTTCTAGACCCTCTATAACCTGGTCCTCTATATAGGGTGGATTGGAAACTATAATATCTAACCTTCCCTTATAAGCACCTAACTGACCAAATAAGTCTGATTCTATTAGATTGACCCCGTCAAGACCAAAAGAATCCCTATTCTTACTTGCCACTTCCAGGGCTGGTCTGGAGACATCTACACCTATAAAGTTTATTTTTTTATCATTGTCCTTCCTAAGACCTTTCCTGTCCTTCCATTGGCTGGCTCCGCTTAGGATAATGGCACCTGACCCAGTACACATATCTAGGACATTTATCTCTGGCCCAACCTGACCCTTATCCTCAATATCTGCCAAACTTTCAACCAGGTCTTCTACCAAGAGCTCTGTATCCAGTCTTGGTATCAAAAACTCTTTCATCTACATAAAATTCTAGCCCCATAAATTCCTTCTTATTTATTATGTAGGCAATGGGCATCTGGTCCACCCTCTTGGCTATCATGGTCTTAAATATGCATAGTTGTTCACCATCTAAGTCCTGGCCGTAATTTATCATCAGCTGATCCTGTCCCAGCCTAGAATATGACATAGAATTATCTCTACATCAAGTCTGGCTGTAGGACTTGTAGCAGATAAGATACCGCTATATTTTTCTATTATATCCCTTAATTAGCATGGCTAAGTTCACTCTCTCTTTCATTCCACCCTTAGAATTATATCATAGATAGGATAACTTGTGGTAAAAATGGGGTAATAGTATAATAAGTTTTATTTAAGTATTAATATTAAGAGTAGTAGCAGAGTTTAAAGGAGAATAAATGAATTTTAAAAAGATAAAAAAAGCCCTTATAACTGCCCTCCCTATAGCCTTTTGTTATATATCTCTAGGCTTTATAGGTGGGGCCATGATAAACAAGGTTGGCTTCAACCTATTGGATATAACCCTTATGTCCATATTTGTCTTTTCGGGTAGTGCCGTATTTATAGCATCCAACATGCTTATCGGAGGTATAAACCCTCAAATATCCATATACCTAACCCTAACCATTATTATTACCAACCTGAGAAATACACTTTATAGCTCAGCCCTAGTTAATGATACCAAAGACCTCAAGGGTTGGAAAAAGGTTGTCTTTTCTATGTTTATAGCTGATGAAACCTTTGCAATAAACAAGATATGCTATGAAAATGATCCTGAGTGGGATGGTGACCTAGCCCTATTCGTCAATATCTTTGGATGTATATTTGGCTTGATAGGTAGTCTACTTGGTGGTTTCTTTTGGCCAAATTATAGATATACCCTGGATATAGGGGAACCTTTATGATGTCTAGTATGTTTGTAATACTAGCTGTCCTACAGGTAAAGTCAAAGCAGGACCTGCTTATACTGGCTATAGCTATACTTGTTTCATTTATCGTCCTATACTTCTACCAGGGAGGGCTTGACCTGATTATAGTGGCCCTAATAGTAACTAGTATAGGCTACTTTGTAGATAAGAATAATGAAAATAAAAATGGAAGGTTGGTGGACTCAGATGAATGCTAATATACTAAAGCTAGGCATAATAGGTGTATCCTTTATCTTTATGTTTGCCATGAGGTTTCTTCCTTCAAAAATCCTAGGTAAGAGTGCCAATTCAGAGGAATTTGATCGCTTTATAAAATATATACCCCTAGGTGTATTTGTTGCCATGATAATAAAGGATATCTTCTTTAAAAACGGCCAGCTTTTTATCTATTTCAAACATAAAAGCTAATACCCTTATACTGATAATCCTAATTTCTGTTAAGTTTAGAAATATTGGTGTGTCAGTTGTTGCTTATGGCATTATAATGCTAATTGCCCCTAAACATCTTATAGAAACATCTGCTTTTTAGGCAGGTATTAAGTACCTCAATGTCCAAAATTGTACTCTCCTATCATATGGTATGAACTAGGTTTATAACAATAGAATCAATATAATTATATGGCGGGGTCCATAAGCAAGTATAGCTTATTGACCTTGCTTTTTTTAATATATTATAAATAATTCTATAAAATTTAAAAGAATAACGTTTGCAATTGATAAAATTATACTTTTACAATTGACTTATAATGATTCTCGATGTTATAATTGTAAATCATGTAAATGATATTCATAGACTTTTATGGTATAAGAGGAGGAGCTAATGGTAGGAAAAAGACAAAATATGTTAAGGAAAAACTGTTTGTATGCTTACAGTTTTTTTACTTTAACAATGGGTATGGTTGCAAATGTAGATTCATTTGCAGATGAAAAGTAGTCAAACCCATATTGTTAACTCCCAGTTTTATGGGAAGTTTAGCGATGCAGTAGAAACGGCAAAATCTCAGGGTAAATCTATAATAAAGGTTACTACTGACTAAAATAGTATGGGGAATGTAAATATAGCCTCCCCATAGTAAAGTTGCAAGGAGAAACAAGATATAACAAGGGTCGTGTTAGTCTTGGTCATATAGCCAAGGACCTTGTTACATTTAAGGCTACTCAAATGTAGAGGTGGTAAATATTGACTTTAGAAATAGCAGGGGAAGAAATGATCAGGGTGCCTATGTAGTAATTGAAGAAGGTGCAAATGTAAGATTTGTCAATTGTAATTTTGATAATATAGTAGTTAATAATGGTAATGTAAGCTTTTGAAAACTCAAGCTTTAGAAGTAAGACTGATAATGTAAATAACCATGGTAGCCTCGACAACAGTTGCCGATGGCTCAACTACAAGTCTTGGAAATAGTGCTAGGCCATCAATTGCTTTTGGGTATTAACTCTAGACTATAATGGTTCCTTTACAAGGGTTATAGGGGTTGGATGAAAAACGACCAGATAGGATACTGACCTAGTTGGTGATAACAAGGAAAATGCACGTGTAGAGGCTAGTATATCTCCAGAAGGAAGTGGTCTTACTGCCACAGTTTCTGCAGATAATAAGGTTAGCATCACTGGCGCTCCTAATAAGGTTGGTGACTATTCACTAAAGATAAAAGCATCCACTAATGATGAAGTAGCAGAAAAAGAATTGAAAATAAGCGTTCTAAATACGATGAAGGCCTTTTTAAAAAGGAAAACGCACCAATTTTTTTGGTTTTATCGGTAATAAATCCTATTCTTCTAATGGGGGTGTGGATGTAGTTTCATCTGCTACAGGCTCAAGTGGAGGGGTCGTGAGTAGCGCTGATAAGAGCAAAATAACCCTTCTAGTTAGTGAGGGAACAGAAAGCAATGCTAAATACATACCATACTATGAATTCAAGCAGAAATACCCTAATACAAAAATTGATCTGTCAATTTCTCCACAGGGAAGTGGCTTAAGGGCTGAATTAGATCCTATTTCCTACATCAATAAGGAAAGTGTTGTAAATATAGAAGGAGAAGCAAAGGGACCTGAAGCGCTTTTACAAATTGACTGCTAAGGTTACTGATGGAAGCAGGGTATCTACTACAAATTCTGTTGATATTCATGTATATGATTTAACTAAGTCACTGCAAACTAGGCTAGATGCCTTAGGCTCTACAGAATCAAAATGGATGATGATGCCCTATAAAATATTTACGGTAGGAAATGCTACAATACCAACAAATCTTAAGGAAATAGCTGGTTCAAATGAAGAGGGTCTTTATGGTGAGCTTGGTAATACAGATAGCCATGCTACTGAAACTATAACAATTCCAAAAAGGTGCCGATGTTACTTTGAAAAATTTAAAAATTAAGAGCAGCACTAAGATAATAGTTGAAAAAGGGTGGAAAACTTACTTTTAGATGGTTGTGTTACCTATGGACCTGTCGAGGTAAATGGTGGTACTCTAACCGTTAAGGACAACTCTTCTACAACTAATACTATAACTTTTAAATGATGGTAGTATTCTAGAAGATTCAAGTATAAAATCCCTATCTACATTATTAACTGATGGGTCTACCCTTGCTCCAAAGGAACCTAAGTCAGTAGTTATTGTTAATGGTAATATTACTGTAAAGGGTACAAATAAGATTAAGGGTGACAAGGGCTTTACTACTAGTGTTGAAGCACAAAATGGACTAAAAAGTAAATAATGGTATTGTTACTCTTGATAAGGATGCTAGCCTAGAGGTAGTTGGTGGAGGAGATAATGTTGAAACAAATAATCCATTCTCTACTGTAGGGGCAGATGCAATAGTCCTTGAAAATGGAAAAATTGTAGGTGAAGGCTCTCTTATAGCAAAAGGCGGTAGGGGCTATGTTGACACTGTAAATAGAAAGGATGGAAAGGGTGGAAAAGCAGTATCTGGTACTGGTATAATAGATGTAGCTATTGCCAAATTGACTGGTGGAGATGGTCGTAAGGATGACATATTGAATACTAAGAAGGCTATAGGCGGAGATGTTGCCTCACCCTAGTGTAAAGATAAGAGCTAAGGAAGGCACTTACCAGGGTGGAGATGGAGACCCAAAAGGTTCTTCACAAATTACCCCTTATACTGACCCTTCAAATAACGGTGGATCATCTACTAGTCCAACAAATGGTGGTGGATCTACTAGTCCAACAAATGGTGGTGGATCTACTGCTCCAGCAAATTCTACTGGGGCCAGTAGGTAGTCAAGTTTCTAGCAGGCGAATAAGTGGAAGTGATAGAATAGCGACTGCTATAGACCTATCTAAAAAGAACTTTGATAGGGCAAATACTGTTATAATAGCAAGGTCAGATATATTCCCTGATTCTATGACAGCATCAGTGCTTGCAAAATCCCTAAATGCACCTATACTTCTTACTAAAAATAATTCTTTAGATCCAAGGGTAGAATCTGAAATAGAAAGACTAGGTGCCAAGGACCTTATAATAGTGGGTGGAAATAGTTCCGTTAATAGTAATGTAGAAAAAGCTCTTAGTAAGTATGATTCTAGCATAGAAAGACTAGCTGGTAGCGATAGGGTATGAAACATCTGAATTAGTCGCAAGAAAGGTAATTTTCAGTATCTGGCAATAAAAATACGGCTGTGATTTCATCAGGAGAATCCTTCCCTGATTCCTAGCTATTAGCCCATATGCATCAAAGGAAGCATACCCAATACTATTAGTTAAACGTAACTCTATTCCTTCTAATATAAAGAGGCTTATAGATACTAGTGACTTGAAGAATGTATATATAGTAGGTGGTCTAAATACTATATCTAAGGATGTAGAAAACAAGCTGACAAAATACTATTGAAAGATTTTCTGGTAAAGATAGGTATGAAACTTCTATCAAGATAGCAAATAGCAAGTTTAAGGATTCAAAGAAGGCCTACCTTGCTTCTGGCAAAAATCTTTGCCGATGCCTTAGTTGCAGGCCCTATTGCAGGCAAGGATAATGCACCGATACTTCTTGCTCCAGACAAGGGTATTTCAAATGACATAAAAATTATATCGATAATCACAAGATTAATGACCTGGTTGTAGTCGGTGGATACAAATACCTACCAGAATCTGCAATTAGAATCAATACTAAAGTAAGCACTTAAAAACAATAAATGATAATCAGGTCCCTACATTGCTAGGGACCTTTTTGTATAACTTATCAGGACAAAAAAAGACTACTGCAAAATTTGCAATAGTCCCTTAATACATAAATTCGAATCTAAATATTAATCTTGGTGTAAGATTAGTCCATATTGAATCTCTTCTTGAACTTATCGATTCTTCCACCCTTTTCGATATTCTTCTGCTTACCTGTATAGAATGGATGACACTCTGAGCATATTTCTACTCTTATTTCGTCCTGAGTTGATCCTGCCTTAAATGTATTTCCACAAGCACAACGTACTTCAACTTCATTGTATTTTGGCTGTATATCCTTCTGCATGAAATTCACCTCTCCTTTATAATCACGAACCTTTCCGATTCTAATAAAATTCAACTTCCTTATTATAACACAATAAATGACTTAGTTCAATAACTTTATAGGCACTATTTAAAATTAATTTGATTAATCTTTTCTATGAATTCCTTTGTTATCCTTAGTCTTCTTCATTTCTTCTATTATATTATCAGATATAATCTGGCTACTACCATTAGCAAATGACCTCCTAAGCTTGTATAGGGCGTCCATTTCTACAGGTGTCAATAGCAGGTCTTCCCTTCTAGTACCTGACTTATAAACGTCTATAGCTGGGAATATTCTCTTTTCTGCCAGGTTCCTATCAAGATGAAGTTCCATATTACCTGTACCCTTGAATTCCTCAAAGATTACATCATCCATTCTAGAGCCTGTGTCTACCAAGGCTGTTCCCAGTATAGTTAGGGAGCCACCATTTCTTATATTCCTGGCTGCACCAAAGAACTTTTTAGGTCCATATAGGGCTCCTGGGTCTAGACCACCTGTAAGAGTCCTACCAGTAGGGTTTATTGTCAGGTTGTAGGCCCTTGCCAACCTAGTTATACTATCTAATAGGATGACTACATCCCTACCATGCTCTACTAGTCTCTGGGCCCTATTTAATACCATTTCAGCCACCTTTACGTGGTGGGATGATGCCTGGTCGAAGGTTGAATATATGACTTCCCCATCTATGGATTCCATCATATCTGTAACCTCTTCTGGTCTTTCATCTATTAGTAGGACTATTAGGGTTACATCCGGATAATTTTTAGTGATGCTATTTGCAACACTCTTTAGCAAGATAGTCTTACCAACCTTAGGTGGTGCCACTATCATCCCCCTTTGTCCCTACCCTATAGGTGCAAAAAGGTCTATTATCCTAGTAGAAATCCCTCTCTATCAGTTTCCAAAACTAACTTTTCATCGGCATATATGGGCACATAACTGCTCAAATGGAGTCCTAGACCTACCTGTTGATATGTCATCTCCATTTTACCTTATATGTACATCATACCCCTAAAACGCTCATTGGGATTTTCTGGCTTTACTACACCTGTTATAAAGTCCCCCTGTTTTAAGGCCAAATTTTTCTTATCTGGTTAGGTGATACATAGGTGTCGTTTTCTGTCGATAGGTAGTTACTTCCCCTCAAAAAACCAAATCCATCTGGTAGAATTTCTAATACACCCTCAGCCTTGTTGTCGTCATTCATTTCTGGAGGAGTCATATATAAGACCCTCTTCTGCTGGCCCTAGCCGTCCTGCTGGCCTCTATACTGGCCTCTTTCTCCACCTGAATTGCTATTATATCTCCTGGTATCTTCGTTTTTGCTCTTCTTGGCCCGCAAAATTTTCATTATCAGAATCAGCTTTAAGGCTTGAATTGGTTTCTAGCATTGCTTCCCTGATCTTTTCTATCAGACCAGACTTATTATAGGTAGTAACCGACTTAACTCCAAGGTTTCTAGCCTTAACCCTTTAATTCTATTAAATTCTCGCCTTTTAATTGCTCAATTTCTCTATCTGTCATAAAAGGCCTTACCTTACATTACCTATTAATACACTAATGGCAAAGGCCACGCTTGACACTGCAAACATTAGTGCTATTAAAATAGATACTACCTTATACACGACTTTATTCTTCTTAGCCATCTAAATAACTACCTTTCATTATTTTCCTTTTCACAGACCTGGTTTAGGTACCTAAGGAATTCATCCCTAAGCTCTGGCTTCTTAAGGGCCGCATCAACTGTAGCCTGTAAAAATCCCAGCTTGTCTCCTAGGTCATATCTCCTGCCCTCAAATACATAGGCATACATATCTTCCTTATCCTTCAATATTTCTAAGGCATCCGTCAGTTGAATTTCCCCATTTTTGCCCGGAGGTATCTGGCCTAGGATATCAAATATCTGCGGCGTAATTATATACCTACCCAGAATAGCCACATTTGATGGGGCCTGGTCTGGGTCTGGCTTTTCTAGTAGGGCCTTCACCTTATATATATTGTCCGATAGCTTTTGACCATCGATTATACCATACTTATCTGTATTTTCCTTGTCTACCTCCTGAACTCCCAATATACTGGCATTATGGGCCTCATAGGCATCTATAAGTTGCTTTAGGCAAGGTGGTCCCTGACCATTATCCACCATATCATCACCCAACATAATGGCAAATGGCTCATCACCTATAAAGTACCTGGCACAGTATATGGCATCTCCTAGCCCCTTAGGTTCCTTTTTGCCTAATATAGTGGATATTTACCATATTTGATATGCCTCTTACTATTTCTAGCAGGTCTGTCTTACCCTTATTTTCTAATTCTAATTCTAGTTCTACACAGACTTGTCAAAGTGGTCTTCACAGACTTTTATTCCTGCCTGTAATAATTAATATTTCTTCAACACCAGATGCTACTGCCTCTTCTATAATATACTGTAGAGTCGGCTTGTCTACTATTGGCAACATTTCCTTGGGCTGGGCCTTTGTAGCAGGTAAAAACCTCGTTCCCAGACCAGCAGCTGGTATTACTGCTTTTTACTACCTCATTCATTATACTTCCTCCAGCTTACAATAAGCTAAACTAATTCATACAATTCCTTGGCCTCGTCCTTTAATACATGGTCTTTTTATGTTTGTTATCCTGTATTCGACAACTCTCTCACCAAATGTAATCCTAAGTACATCTCCAACCTTTACCTCTGAAGATGACTTGGCCAGCTTGCCATTAATCTCTACTAGGCCCTTTTCACAAGCCTCCTTGGCTACTGTTCTCCTCTTAATTATCCTTGATACCCTTAAGGTATTTATCCAATCTCATACTAAATTTCTTTATAATCCTTATTCTTTCTTTTTATAATCTATATTTAAGTTCTTATTCATACTATTATCTATTATACCACACAAAAGAAAAATAGTACTGACAATTTGCACTGTCAATACTATTTTTGTAGTAAACTTTTATTCAATTCTTTTTATTACTTGTTGTTTACTAATTCTTTAAGACCCCTTACCAGCCTTGAATACTGGTGCCTTAGAAGCTGGTATTTCTATAACTTCTTCTGGCTTTCTAGGGGTTTCTTCCTGATCTAGCTGCTCTTTCTCTAGTTTCGAATGTGCCGAAACCTACTAGCTGAACCTTATCTCCAGCTACTAGAGTTTCTTCAACAACCTTCATGAATGCATTTTAATGCTAATTCACTTTCCTTCTTTGTTAAATTACTCTTTTCTGACATCTTTGCAACTAATTCTGCCTTATTCACATAACTACCTCCTGTATTTATAATTTCACAATAAAAAATGTAACTCACTTTCTAGTTAACAACATTATTATACATAACTTTTTGTTCATTTTCAATATTTTTATACAAATAATTTGTATTTTTATCTTTTTACAATTTTTCAAGTTAAAGACCACTTATTCATGATTAAAATAGGAAAAAAATATGCCATATTTGCTAGCTCATCTAGGTCGAAATAACCATCTTTACTTCCCAGCTTCGATATAAGGACTAGGGCATAAATAAGGTTGGATAGGTCTTCTAGCATAAGATCAAAGTCCAAATCAAGGTCTTCTTCTGCCTTTTTGCATATACCAACCATCCTATTAAGTATATCCCCATAGAAATCTTTTGTAGTCTTACTTAGTTCTAGACCAGCCTTAAGTAGCTTCTCATCTAGCATCCTTAAGATTCCTCCAGCTCATCATCCTCAAGCCCCTTTATTATATCCTCTAGAGACTTGTACCTCCTTCCCTGGTCTGACCTTGCATCAGACTTAGGTATGTATACACTGGTCAGGTGGTCAAATTCATTATCCTGACTATCTAGGTCGTATAGGGCCAGCCTAGTCTTTCTTTCGAGACCCTTTACACCCGCTCCACTTACTATCCATACCTCCTGGTCATCCTGGTAGTATTCCATCAAGGCAAGCTTCACATTTGAGGCTATATACCTATCATATACCTGGGTAACTATTATATTAGCCTGGTCATTTAGGTTGACCTTGTCCATAGTAAAGGCATCCAGGAGCCTAAAGCCATCTGCTGGGTCGAAGCCCAGGTAATTGTACATGGCATCTATAAAGCTCATAGAAGGTATAATTTCTATGTCTATTCCTCTTCAAGGGCATATTTTTCAATTAGCCTACCGTAGACTCGGCCACTCTAGGGTGGCCTGGTACAGCATATACTATATCATTGTCCCTAGCTAGGTCAACTATTTCCCTAGCTATAGATTCATAAACCTCTTCAAAGGCTTCCTTACTATCATAGTATTGATCAAAAGACCTATACTCTATATCCAAAAGGTCCACAATAGGATGTTTTTCAGTTCTTAGGTAGACTGGCCTACCAGATTTCAAGAGCTCCATTGCCCCATAACTTATCTGTGATATATCTCCAGCTCCCAAACCTATAACACTAAGAGCCATAAGCCTAACCCCTTATCAACCTATATTTTTTTAGTTTGGCAAGAAGCTTTTCTCCCTTTGGCATGGCTAGGATTTCTTCCTGAGTAATACCTCCAAAGCCTAGGATACCAAAGATATATACTAGTCCACCTATAGATATGGCTATTAGGGTAGCTATCTTAGGATTCAAGAAAATTGTCATTCCTGTATATGATAGCCTAGCTGCCACGAACATCAACATAACCACTAGAAGTGGCTTTATAAAGAATTCCATCTGGTTGAACTGTAGCTTTAGCGACCTCTTTATGTATATGTATTCAATGGCTGCAGCTATTACATATGATACTAGGGTACCAAAGGCTGAGCCCAGGATATTTATTGATGGTATTGCTGTCAATACGTAGCTTACTATTATCTTACCTACTATACCACATAGAAGGGCCACGACAGGAACCATTGGCTTACCCATTCCCTGCAATATACCGTTAAAGGTATAAAGTAGACCTAGGAATATACAGGCTGGTGACAGGGTAAACAAGATCATACCCAGGGTAACACCTGTCTGCTTTGGGAATAATAGGGCCATTATCGGTGTAGACAATGATGCCAATCCAAAGGCACATGGTAGTAACAATAATAGGGTAATCTTTATAGCCAGCTTGGCATTGTGCCTTGCATGTTCATAGTCCTTCAAGGCATATGATTCTGAAATAGCTGGCACCAAACTCATACCTATTGCTGTAGTAAATACCATAGGCATAGCTATAATCGGCATAGACATGCCTGTCAACTGACCAAAAAGCGAGTTGGCAGATAATAGTGTAAGCCAGCAACCTTAAGTCTCATTATAACTATAACTGAATCAACAACATTTTACCAATGGCATTATACATGCACCTATACTTATAGGAAGAACTACCCAAAGTATATTCTCAACGATCTCACCAGTAGGCTTCTTTATATAGCCAACACTATTAGAAATCATTGCTTTCTCTTCTTTGTGTCCTTTAGGTATACTAGGACCAAGAATAAGAATGATGCAAAGGCACCTATAGTAGCGCCTGAAATACCACCAGCAGCACCCATCTTAGGTCCAAACTGCTTCATAAGTACATAGGCCAGACCTAGACCTAGAAAGACCCTAAAGACCTGCTCGAATATCTGTGATATGGCTATTCTACTCATCTGCTGGTAGCCCTGGTAGTAACCACGGTAAGCAGACATGGATGGCACAATCAGCAAGGCAGGTGCAATAGCCCTCATGGCTGTAACTGCACTTGGATTATGCTGGACATTAGTTACTATAAAGTCCGCCCCAAAGAATAGGATTATAAACATAACAAGTCCCGTAGCAAAAAGCATAATATGGGTTATCTTGAATATCTCGTTGGCCCCCTTATGATTACCTAGGGCTACCTGTTCGGATACCAACTTGGCTATAGCAGTTGGAAAGCCAGCTGTAGCAAGGGTTAAGAACAAGGCATATACAGGGTAGGCAGTCTGGTAGTAGCCCATCCCCTCAGATCCTATCAAGGATCCTAGAGGTATTCTAAATACCGCTCCTAATAGCTTAATTATTACTCCTGCAGCCCCTAGTATCAGGGTTCCTTAATAAATTTATTACTTTTTCTCTTGTCTCCCATTATTTCCTCCATAACTTTATTGCCTATACCTATCCAGGCTCCTAAGCCTGAAAAGTGCCTAGTTCTATATTCAATTCACTTGTAGTCAAAACAACTTTTTCATACTAATTCAAACTATATTATATCACAGATTATTAATTTTTCTTTAACTGTATAGAAAACTTTTGTATACATATTAATCTTTTTCCAAATTCTGCATGGGCTTCTATCAGCAGCATATTAAAAATAGTCTTGGGAGAAATTTATTTCTCCCAAGACTATTATATATTAAATAGACCTACTTATCTGATTTCTTGTCATCAGTCTTCTTTTCATCTGATTTTTCTTCAGTCTTCTTTTCGCTTGAAGCTACTGTATCACCGAAAGGAATATCCTTAATCTTGTCTTCATGCTTTTCAGTCTTAGTTCCCTTTACGATTTCTTCAACTAGTTTCTGAAGCTTTTCACTTGTAAGACTTGCCTTAATTTCAGCCTTACTCTTTTCATAGTCAGCCTTTATCTTCTTGTTAAGCTTGATAATATGGTAACCATACTGTGTTTCTACTATTGGAGATACTTCCTTCCTTAAGGGCAAATGCTGCCTTTTTCGAAAGCAGGAACCATCTGGCCCTTACCAAATTCACCCTAGAGCGACCACCATTTGCAGCGCTACCTGTATCCTGAGAGTACTTCTTTGCTAATTCAGCGAAGTCTCCACCATCCTTAACCTGCTTGTAAACATCTTCAGCCTTCTTTTTGGCTTCAGCCTTCTTTTCAGCTGAAAGAGGCTTGTTGTTGTCATCTATAGTCTTGATTAAGATGTGAGAAGCATCCACCTTATCTCCTACTGTCTTGAACTTAGCCTTTATTTCTTCCTCTGATGGGGCAGACTTCTTCTGTAAGAATGTTGAAAAGACTTGCTAGTGTAGCAGCCTGTTCAGAATACTTGTCCATGAAAGCCTGGTCTAGACCTGCCTTTTTAAACTTTTCCTTTGACTTTGCATTTTTCAAAAATAGCCTTGTTCTGCTTTTTGTACTGGCTTAAAATCTTTGAATCTGGCTTTATATTATTCTTTTCTGCATAGCTTAAGTAAACATTAGTCTTTACCATAGACTCAAGAACATTCTTCTTGATAGTCTCTTCGTAGTTCTTATCCTGGGCCTTCATCTGGTCCCAAACCTTGTCACCATACTGCATTTCATACATTAACTTAGTGAACTTTAACTGGTTAGTATATTCTGTCTTTTGATATTCCCTTTCCATCAACAGATGCTACATCATTACTTGAACACGCTACTGTAGATATTCCCACTACTGCAGCTAATAAAATTGCTAATACTTTTTTCAACTTACAATCCTCCTAGTTTTTTTTAATTTTTCTTCATGTTTTGACAGAATCCCTCTAGCATTACCAGCAGCTCCTCCACTATTTCCAGGCCGTCGACCTCGTTGGTCTCATACTTGGTAAGTGGTGCCAGATCTCAGGGTATTTCCTGTCTGCTTTACTTTTTCTATCTTCAACTTCCTACACAAGCTCTTAGCATAAGCTATCTTCAGAAGTGTCTGAGTTTCCTTAGGTATATCTGAAAATCTATCCTCTAATTCTTCCTCTACCTCATACATATCTTCCTTTGCTATCAATAGCAGCGATCTTCTTGTACATCTCTAGCTTGATCATTTCATCTTCTATATAGGTAGATGGTATAAAGGCATTTACTGTTAGATCTATCTCTACATCCACATTTTCTTCAATTTCTTGGCCCTTGACCTTGGCAATGGCCTGGTTGAGCATCTTGACATAGAGTTCATAGCCTATTACAGCCATATGACCATGCTGCTGGGCTCCCAGAACATCTCCTGCTCCTCTTATTTCAAGATCACGCATAGCAACCTTGAAGCCAGATCCGAATTCTGTGAACTCCTTGATGGCCTTTAGCCTCTTTTCAGCAACCTCACTTAGTACCTTGTTTCTTTCATACATCAGGTAGGCATAGCCCTGTCTTGTAGACCTTCCAACCCTACCCCTTAGCTGGTAGAGCTGGGACAAGCCCATCTTATCTGCATCATATATAATCATGGTATTGGCATTGGCTATATCCATGCCCGTCTCAATAATAGTTGTACAGACTAATACGTCAAACTCCTTTTGATAAGAAGGACAAGATCGTATTTTCTAGTTGGTTAGAAGACATCCTACCATGGGCAACCCCACCTTGGCATCTGGAACCAGTCTCCTAATCCTTGCAGCCATTTCATCTATGCCCTCCACCCTATATATATACAAAAGACTTGGCCAGCCCTAGTCAATTCTCTCTGGATTTCATCCTGGATAATACTGTCCTTGGCCTCTGTAACATAGGTCATTACAGGGTACCTCTCTTGTGGTGGCTCCTCTATAATCGACATATCCCTTATTCCACTTAGGGACATGTGTAGGGTTCTTGGTATCGGTGTAGCCGATAGGGTCAAGACATCAACGTTAGCCTTCATCTTCTTCAAGGACTCCTTGTGCCTTACACCAAACCTCTGCTCCTCGTCCACAACTACCAGGCCTAGCTTTGGCATGTCTATATCCTTGGATACTATCCTATGGGTACCAATCAATACATCGACGAGTCCCTTCTTAGCATCCTTGATTACATCCTTCTGCTGCTTGGCTGTCTTAAACCTGGACAAGACCTCTACCCTGATTGGGTAGTCTTCAAACCTTTCCACAAAGGTATTATAGTGCTGCTGGGCCAAGATTGTAGTTGGCACTAGGACTGCTACCTGCTTTCGCCATCCATGACAGCCTTGAAGATTGCCCTTATAGCTACTTCAGTTTTTACCGTAACCAACGTCACCGCATATCAACCTGTCCATAGCCTTGTTTGACTCCATATCCCTCTTGGCATCCTTAATAGCCTTTAGCTGGTCATCAGTTTCCTGGAAAGGGAATTTTTCTTCAAATTCAGCCTGCCACAGGGTATCCTTAGAAAACCTATAGCTCCTTTCTTGCCTCACGCTTGGCATAAAGATTCTATCAACTCCTTAGTCATATCCTCTATTTCTTTCTTTACCTTGCGCTTGGCCTTGGACCAGTCCTGACTGCCCAATTTATTTAATTTGACCCTTTCTACATCTCCACCTATATACTTCTGGACCTTGTCCATCTGGTCTATAGGTACATAGAGGTTGTCTCCTCCTTGATAAACTACCTTTAGGTAGTCTCTCTTTATATTATTGACACTTATTTGCTCTATTCCAGTATACTTGCCTACACCACTATTTTCTTTCGTGGACAACATAGTCGCCAATCTTCAAGTCTAAGAAGGAATCTATCTTTGACGAATTTGCCTTGGCTTTTTCTTGGCCTTTGACTCTTCCCCTGCTTGTTGGCTCCTAGCATCTCTCTATCAGTAATCACTTGGAACTTGATTGAAGGATACTGAAAGCCCCTGGCCAATATTGGCAGCCAAGACAACCACCTGGGATGTCCTTATCTCTAAGTCCCTCTTCGAAGTGTAAATATTATCTATATCATTGTCATTTAGCATATTCGATAGCTTCTGGCCCTATCATTTGTGGCCGCAGCTATAACCAGCTTGTAGCCAGCATGTCTCAATCTCTTGACATCCTCAACAAACATGTCTATCCTACCACTATAGCTAGGTACCTCCCTAGTATCAATATTAAAGTCGTGCTGAATATTCATATCGTTGACTGGCTTGTTTAAGAGGGAATTTACTATCAGCTTCCTGTCACCCATCCAGTGTATTGAGTCACTCAGAGGATAAAGGAGATTGCCCTGGCCCTTATGGCCAGTCCTCTCTCAAGGTTAAGCATATACTTGTCCTTGAATTCTGAATGGATATTCTTAAACCTCTCCTTATACCCTGGATATATCATCTATAAATATAAGGGCGTCATCTGCCAGGTACTCGAAAAGGCTCTTATCCTGGCCATCATACATATAATCTATATAGTTTTCAAGACCATCAAAATATTCCTTGGCCCCTATCTTTTCCATATTCCTAAAGACATCAGAGTCGGTAATATCATTTACCTCAGCCCTGATCTTTTCTACTGCACCACCTACATCATCAGGATATAAAAATCCCTTGATGGTGTAATAGTACACTCTTGAACTTATCGATGGACTTCTGTGAGTATATATCAAACTCCCTGATAGAATCTATCTCATCATCAAAGAATTCCAACCTCAATGGGAAATTATACATAAGTGTAAATACATCTATTATGCCACCCCTCATACTAAACTGACCAAAACCTTCAACCTTACTGACCCTCTGGTAGCCTAGGTCTACTAGCCTCCTAGCCAGGTCCTGCATATCCATGGTTTGGCCTACCTTTAAGCTTGAATATATTGTCCAGGATTATCTTTTTAGGCACATACTTCCTTGTGATAGCCTCTACTGAAGTAACTAAGATTATTTTTCCTTCTTCCAATAGTCTCAAGATAGTCTTGAGGTTTCTGGCATCTGCCTCCCTATCCCTGGCATCCAAGTGGTAAAACATGATATCAGTCGTAGTTAAAAACTCTACCTTCTTGTTTAGGTATACATAATTCATCACATTATTTTTGCTTCATATTCTGTATTAGCTATATACATCATCTGCCTAGAGCTATCCTTGAATATGGAATATACCATATTTGGCTTACTCACTGGTAGGAGGCCGCTTATATGTATATTTCCTTCCCCATTTATGGCAGATAGTATACCACTATAATCCTTGTCATTTTTCAAGGGGTATATTAGTACGTCTTCCATTTATCTCAACACCACACTTTAACCGTTATACTTATTCATGGCCATGTCTATATCAGTCCTGATGATCCTTCAACAGTTTTTAACTGCCTTTTCTAGGCCTGATCTCATATTATCCGCCTGGTCTTTAGAAACCCTAGATAGGGACAAAAGTCAGCCAAGTCCCTATTAGGTTCTGGCTTTGATACACCCACCCTAATCCTTGGAAAGTCCTGTGAACCTAAGCATTTAATTATAGATTTCATACCATTATGGGAACCGGCGCTTCCCTTCTTCCTAATTCTTAGCTTACCTATATCTAGGTCAATATCATCATATACTACAATTAAGTGGTCCATGTCCACCTTATAAAACTGGAATACACTCTGAACAGACTCACCACTTAGGTTCATATAGGGTCTGTGGCTTTACCAAAACCACCTTTTCACTGCCTATCCTACCCTCGCCTATCAGGGCCTTGTGCTTTATCTTATCAATCTTAATATCATATTCCTCTGCCAAGATATCCAAGACATCAAAGCCAGCATTATGTCTCGTATGCTCGTATTTTTTACCTGGATTACCTAGCCCCACTATTATATACATTTTTCTTAATCCTTCCTAAATAAGTTTAATAATTTCATATGTCACTACAAATCCAATAGAAATAAACGGAGTGAAAGCTATCAAACCGTCCCTTTTACTTGAATCCATCCTATTCATTATCATAATCACTATACAATATAGGCCCGCACTTATAAAGGACATGAAAAATACCATTAAGGAGTCTATCAAACCTCCCATGGTTCCAACCATGGTAAATGTTAGAACATCTCCCATTCCTATCCCCTGGTCACCCTATAAAGCCCATAGGATAAACCAAATAAAAGTATAAGACCTATTATATTATTATAAAGCAATGGCTCAATTTTATCTACATTATTTATATTATCAAGTAAATTTTCTAAAATTCTCAAGCTAAATATAAGTTCCTAACCAATATACCTCTAAAAATATCAATATCATATACCCATCTAGTCGCAGCATCAACTATTGAAATAGAAATCAAAAATGGAAATATAAAAACCCAGCCTGCATATGTATAAAAGTGAGTCAGGACCATGGATAGGAATCAAACAAATATTGTATATAATACCTAGGGATACCAAGACAAGTATAGATATTTCTTCTAGCTGGCCTAGCCCTATACCCCTGTCCTCTAGTAACCTGATTGTCAATAGGCTTATCAATAAACTACTAATCCCAAAATATACTAGCCCCCATAGTCCATAACCCTCCTTGGCCTTGCCCTCTTTTTCATAAGGTAGTCTTGGTCTATGGCATGGTCTAGTAGACTGTCTAGGCCTATAAGCTTGGAATCATAGAGGGCTAGTAGGTTCTCATCCATAGACTCCATCCCCCTAGACCTATTTGTAAGTATATAGTTAGCAAGCTGGTCTGTCTTGCCCTCCTTTAAGATATTGGCCGTTGACTTGTCGCATAGGAGGACCTCAACTACCAACCTTCTTCCCTCACTAGTTTGTATCAATTGCTGGGACACTATTCCCCTTAGGACCATGGCCAGCTGGGACCTTACCTTTGACTGGTCTTCAGGGTCAAAACATATCTATCAGCCTCTCCACACTAGCCCCTGCCCCCAATGTATGTAGGGTACAAAAGCACAGGTGGCCAGTTTCTGCCGCCCTCATAGCAATTTTAACCGTTTCTTGGTCTCTTACCTCTCCAATCACTATCACATCTGGATCCTGTCTAAGTGAGTACTTGAGGGCATTTTCAAAGGAAGCCGAATCTAGGCCTACCTCCCTTTGACTGATTATAGACCTCTTATCTTCATGATAGTACTCTATAGGGTCCTCAATACAGATTATATGCTTGGCAAAGTTAATATTTATATATTCTACAAAGGCTTAAGCAAGACTACTGGACTTGCCAGACCCCGTTGGCCCTGTTATCAGGACTAGACCACTGGTCATCCTGGCAAAAATCAGCAACAATCCTCGGTAGACCCAGTTCTTCAAGCGACCTGATATGGCTGTTTATCCTCCTTAATACCAGGCCAATACCTGACCTCTCCATAAATAGATTGCCCCTAAATCTCGTCTCTCCAAGCTCCATGGAAAAGTCTACCTCTCCACTAGCCTCTAGCCTATCCAATAGTCCCCCTGTCCCAGGTCCTCCATAAGACCTACTATATCCTGGCCTGATACCCACCTGTCAGTCTTTACTATTGTTCCAGCCTGCCTTAGGGCCATCCTCTTGCCCTCTCTGATATGTATATCCGAATAGTCTAGCCCATCCATTCCCCTTAGATAGTCAAGCATTTGTATCTCCTCCTTATTATCACATCAGTTACTCTTAATCTTATGTACAAAAGAAGCAAAATATAAAGGCCAAAGTTGCTTTTTAGGGACCAGGCTCACTCCTGGATTTTTGTAACAAAAACTCAAGCTAGCTTTGAGTTTTCAGACTGAGACAAAGTCCACATGTAAAAAGTGTGGACTTTTCTAGTTTTTAGTACAATACAAATGCATCTTTATGATATCCATACCACGAAAGCATTGAGATTTCAATGTTTTTCGTGGTATAATATATATGAAAAGAGTGCGCTATGATTACGAAAAAATACATCCAATAAAGAGCAAATACAGATGGTTTCCTTAGAACAGCTTGTTCCCAAAAGACCATATTCTTAGAAAAAAATTGATGATACAATTGATTTTTTTCATTCATATATGATTTAGTGGAAGATAAATATTCTTCAGATACTGGCAGACCAAGTATAGATCCGATGATACTAATCAAGATTCCAATCATTCAATATATGTTTGGAATAAAAAGTATGCGACAGACAATAAGGGAAATAGAAGTAAATGTAGCATATAGATGGTTTCTTGGTTTGGATTTTTCGACCCCGTTCCTCATTTCAGTACTTTTTGGGAAGAACTACAAAAGAAGATTTGAAGGAACAGACCTATTTGAGCAGATTTTTCTAATGTGTTAATGCAGTGTATGAATAAGAATCTTGTTGATACTTCAACTGTATTTGTAGATTCTACCCATGTCAAAGCAGCCGCAAATAGAAAGAAGGCTAAGAAAATTCTTGTAGCAAAGAAAGCTGCGAGATTTTATGATGATCAATTATCAAAGGAAATAAATTCAGATAGAGAAAAACATGGTAAAAAAGTCCTTAAAAAGACAAAAAATAAGGATGACGATGATGTTGATCCCCTAGCATAGATTGTAGCGAACTTAAAAGAAAAGAAAGTCAGCACAACAGATCCTGAAAGTGGCTGGTTTCATAAAAGGAGAACATAAAGAGGTCTTTGCATATGCGATAGAAGCTGCATGTGATAAGCATGGCTGGTTACTTGGTTATACAGTACATCCAGGCAATGAACACGATTCTAAAACATTCCCTGCAATTTATGAAAAAATAAAGAAACTCAAACCTGAAATAATTGTTGCTGATGCAGGGTACAAAACACCTACTATAGCTAGAATGTTGATTGATGATGGTATAAGGCCAATTTTTCCGTATAAAGCACCAATGACAGGATTCTTTAGAAAATATGAGTATGTATATGATGAATATTACGATTGCTACATTTGCCCAAATAACAAGATACTAAAATACTCAACTACAAACAGAGACGGATATAGAGTATAAAAAGTAATCCTGTAAATTGCAGTAGTTGTCCATATATATCTCAATGCACCCAAAGTAAAAATCATCAGAAGGTAGTTACAAGGCATGTATGGCAAGAATATATGGATATATGCGAAGACATTAGACATACAAGAGGGACGAAAAAGCATCTACGATTTACGAAAAGAAACAATAGAAAAGAGTATTTGGAGTAGCAAAAGAAAATCATAGTATGCGATATACACAGCAGATAGGTAAAGAAAAATGGCCATGAAAAATAGGCCTAACTTTTTGCGTGTCTAAATATGAAAAAAACTAGCAAAAAATACTGACAAAGAAGAGTAAAAACACTGTGACTTTTCGACAATTTTTTTCGTTTTTAGGCTATCCTTTAGTTTTTTTAACAATTATAGAGAAAAGTCCCTTTAAATCATTAATGACTTAAGAGACTTTGTCTACGATTTGAAAAACTCAAGCTAGCTTGAGTTTTTCTGTTGTTGTTATGAATTTTTATATTTCAAAAAAATAAACTGATACTAGAACAGCTTACTTACTGAATCACAAGTATAAATCCTGTTGATGGCATCTGCAAATACATCTGCTACTGACATGACTTTTTATCTTATCTATCTTCTTTTCTTCTGGAAGTTCTATTGTGTCAAGAACTATCAATTCTTTAATTTCTGAGCCTTCTATTCTTTCTATAGCTGGACCTGACAATACACCATGCGTACAACATGCATATACATCCTTGGCACCAAACTTCTTAAGAGCATTAGCTGCATTTACTATTGTACCAGCTGTATCTATCATATCGTCAAGTAGGATAACATTCTTACCTTCTACTTCACCTATAATATTCATTACCTCACTTACATTTGGCTTAGGCCTTCTCTTGTCAATTATAGCAATTGGCACTTCCTTGCTAATGTTGTTGGCAAACTTTCTAGACCTTGTAACACTACCTAGGTCTGGTGATACAACTACTAAATCGTCAATTGATAGTTTCTTTGAGAAGTAGTCAGCCAATATCTTTCCACCCAATAGGTGGTCAACTGGAATATCAAAGTAACCTTGGATCTGGCCAGCATGTAGGTCCATAGTAAGAACCCTATCTGCACCTGCTGCAGTAATCAAGTTGGCTACTAGCTTAGCAGTGATTGGATCTCTTGCCTTAGCCTTTCTATCCTGTCTAGCATATCCATAGTATGGTATGACTGCTGCAACAGTTCCTACAGATGCCCTCTTAAGTGCATCTATTAATATTAATAATTCCATTAAATTATTATTTACAGGACTATTTGTAGACTGGATAACGAAAACATCACAACCTCTAATAGTCTCATTAATTGTAACGGCTATCTCACCATCACTAAATGTATTGACCTGACAATCAACTAGCTCTACTCCTAGCTTACCCGCAATCTTGGCAGCTAACTCCTTAGACGCGTTACCAGCTATAAGCTTCATCTTATGGCTATTGTAACAACTCATAATACACAAACCTCCTAAAGTAATACTTAACTTATTTTTACACTCTATCCTATATTATAACATATTCTCTATCTTAATTCATCTATTTTTTTGCCTATCTTATTTATCTTTCTTTGGAGAGTTTTCAGCGTCTCTTTTTCTCTTTTTCAACCCAGCCCTTGTTTTAGCTCCTGTCTCTGTCTAGCTATAGCAAGACTACCAGCTGGTATATCATCTGTAATAGTGAGATCCCGTAGCTATAAAGGTATCTTCTTCCACAACTACTGGTGCAACTAGGTTTGAATTTGAGCCTACAAAGGCATTATCCTTAACTATTGACTTGAACTTGTTTTTACCATCGTAGTTAACAAAGACAACTCCACAACCTATATTTACATTCTTTCCTACTTCAGCATCGCCTATATATGAAAGGTGAGATGCCTTTGAACCATCACCAAAACTAGCATTCTTGACCTCAACGAAGTCTCCAACCTTACAATTATTCCCTATATCTGCCTTTTGGTCTTAGGTAGGCAAATGGACCTACATTTGTATTATCACCGACCCTAGCATCTATCACTTCAGACTTCTTGACACTTGTATTGTCACCTATTGTAGAATTTTCTATACTAGTATGCGGTCCTATCTTGCAGCCAGAACCAATCCTAGACCCCTTAGTCAGCATACAGCCTGGTAGGACTATAGTATCGCTGCCTATTTCAACGTCTGCATCTATATATGTAAACGCCACATCTATAATGGTTACACCATTGACCATGTGCCTTTCATTAATTCTTTTCCTCATTGTAGTTTCGGCCTCTGATAGCTGCAGCCTAGAGTTTACACCCATCAATTCCTCGATGCTTGCACCATTGTAGGCACCTGCTAGACCACCAGCATTTCTGATAAGCTCTATAGTATCTGGAAGGTAGTACTCTCCCTGGGCATTGTTGTTGTCTACCTTAGCCAAAGACTCCTTAAGGAACCTACCATTGAAGCAGTATATACCTGAATTAATTTCCTTAACTGCCCTTTCCTCTTCATTGGCATCCTTCTGTTCAACTATCCTTACCAACCTATCCTGTTCATCTCTTATAATTCTTCCATAGCCAGTTGGGTCATCAACTGCTGTAGTCAATACAGACACTGCATATCCACCCTCATCATGGAAGGCAAAAAACTTTTCTAATGTATCTGCTTCAATCAGTGGAGTATCCCCACATAGGACCATTATAGTGTCCTCTAGTCCCATATATTCATCAGCCATCATAACAGCATGACCTGTTCCTAGCTGCTCTGCCTGTACAGCTATTTTTGACATCCTCTCCTACTACTGCCCTTACTTCATCTATGCCATGACCTAAGACAACCACTGTCTCGCCTACACCAGCAGATCTCAGCTGCATCAATAACATGGTTTACCATTGCCTTACCGCACACCTGGTGAACTACCTTAGGGATGAATGGACTTCATCCTTGTACCCTTGCCAGCCGCTAATATTATTGCCTTTTTCATATTATATCCTCCGTCACTTTTTAGTTAATAATTATTATATCATATGTTGGGCATTTTTATCCTAATTCTAGCATATTTATTCTAGGGACAAGAGTACTTTGTCCCATCTCTATGTATAGTCTTGCAAACTCTAGGAAGCTGACCTTCCTGTAACCCCTAATTGGGTCTACTATTTTGACCATACCCTTGTCCACCCCATTTACTACAAGGCAGTGTAGGTTCTTGTAGAGCCTTTCCTCTTGACCCTTGGCATCCCTATAGGTCCTGTCACTATAGGCAGGAGACTGGTCATCCAAGGTATACCATACTGCTACTAGCTTTTCTTAAATATCACGTAATTAAGTATGCCAAAGGGATTAGTCCCACTTATATCTTTAGCCTGCCTTGACACACCTTGGGCTGAAAAATATGTATTCGCACAGGAAGCAAGTGGGCCTGGATAGCAATAGAAGCCTCCCTTGCTATAGGGGCTTCCTATATAGGCCTTGTTTGGGTCTCCATTACTATAGCTTGACTCTGGCCAGGTAGGACTCAAGTGTCTCATTTGACACATCAAAGCCCTCATAATTCATCAACATTTCAAGGCCGTAACCTCACATCCATTTGGCATATTAGGGTACTGGTAGCTGGCCTTTACATTTAGGTACCTCGTTGGCACCAGGTAAAAAGGCCCCAGCCGCCACTATTATAATTAGTGCTAACAACAAAAGCTTTCTAATAAATTTCATATTCTATATCTCTCCTACTTACTTTAAATTTATGACTTTACATACACAACTATAGCTCATTTAGAATTTTAAGACCCTCTTCACATGAGTCAAAAACTAAATCAGTATGTAAGCTTTATATTCCTGATATTTACTGAGTATATTTAATTAGTCTATACCTTCTATATAAATTAAAGCTTAATCGGATGAATTTTTCCAAAAAAATAGGGTCCCACCTGTCCTCGTCAAATAGACAAGACCAGGTAGAACACCAATAAACTTCTATTTATTTATGTTAAAGCCCTCTAGGACTAAACCTCTGGGTGATATTCAGAGTTAAAGGTCTTTAGATTAGGATATACTATTACCTCGTTATTTGCAGTATCTAGCTCCAATAGTGAAATATAGTTGGAAACTAGCTTGTTTTCTGGGTGTATCGTAGAGATAAATACCCCCGTTCCCACTACCTCAGCATCAAATTCCTTCATTAGCTCGGTCATACCCTTTATAGTACCGCCGCCTCGCATAAAGTCATCTATAATAATAACCTTGCTACCTGGCTTTAGGGCCTTACTTGGGAGACTCATTGTCTCTATCTTTGAAGATGACCCTGTCACATACGTCATGCTAATAGTTGGACCTTCAGATACCTTGGTATTCTTCCTGATTATAACAAGCGGTAGGTTCATAGCCTTGGCAGTCATTAGGGCCATAGGTATACCCTTAGTTTCCATAGTAACTACACAGTCAGCCTCACTATAGTCTATATTAGAAGCAAAGATTTCACCGATCTTGTAAACAACACTTGGATCATATATAAGGTCAATCAAGTATAAAAATCCACCTGACAGTATACGACCCTCTTCCTTTATCCTGTCGCATAGCTGATAAAAGAAACTCTTCGTTTTCTTCCTTTGATGTCTTCGGTATATACTTTACACCACCAGCAGCCCCAGATATGGTTACTACCCTTCCTAGCTGAAGCTTTTCAAATACATTCTTTACCACAATAGGGTCCTCGCTAATCGTAGACTTTGCAGCATTAAACTGGCTAGTGAAAAAGCTTAGGGTAAAAAAATCTTGTTTGGATTGTCAGATAGTATCTTTACGATAGCGCCAATACGCTCATTTCTTTTAAATTTATTCATGATTCCTCCATTTCTATATAGTTATCTCTTGTTTTTTTCTTAAGTATTCCCTTTTATATTCACGGTAAAACTTTATATATTAAATTTCCCTTACTGAACAATTTGTTTTGCACATATCAAACTAGCACACACATACCCTTTTATGGTATAATGTAGCTATTGAATAAAAACTTTATTTTATTTACAATATACATTATACGGTTTCTAGGCTCCTTAAAGAGACAAAAACCAGATACATAGTGAACGTTCCTTAATTATAACACATAAAAACGTTCATATTGTATATTTTTAAATAAATATTTTTAGAGTTTTTTTAAATAAGGAGAGGTGACACGTACATGAACATACATTTTATAGGTATAGGTGGCATAAATATGAGTGCTCTAGCTAGAAATTTGTCTAAATAAGGGCTCAAGGCATCCGGATCTGATGCCCAGGATTCCTACCTACTAGACCACCCTTAGGAGCCTAGGAGCTACTATATATGTAGGTCAGAGCAAGGAAAAATATATCTAGTGATATAAATATGGTAGTCATACCGCTGCCATTTCTGATGATAATGAAGAGCTAGTCGAAGCTAAAAACAAGAACATACTATTGATAAACAGGGCTGCCTTTTTAGGCCAGATAATGAGAGAATATAAAAACTCTATAGCAGTTGCAGGGTACTCATGGTAAGACATCTACTACTAGTATCCTATCGACTATCTTTGACTATGCAAAGACTGACCCAACTGTCCTGGTTGGCGGTAACCTTAGTACCATCGGTGGTAATGTTAGGATTGGTAACTCTAAGCACTTTATAACAGAAGCCTGCGAGTATGTTGATAGTTTCTTAAGCTTTTAACCCTTTTATAGGAATTGTCTTGAATGTTGAAGAAGACCACCTAGACTATTTTTCAGGCTTAGATGAAATCAAGGCATCCTTCAATAAGTTCGGTAAACTCCTACCCGAAAATGGCTACTTTATCATAAATGGCGACAATGAAAATTCAAAGGATATCGTATATGATGTTCGTGCAAATATAATTAGGTTTGGTCAGGGTCCAGACAATGATGCCATCATATCTGACATTAGGTATGATGAAAACGGCTTTGCTATTTTCAACCTAAAATACAAGGGTGTAAACCTTGGTGGCTTCCACCTTTCTGTATATGGTCTACACAATATCTATAATGCTACAGCCGCTATATTAGCTGCCATAGTATCTGATATAGACATAGACACTATAAGAAATTCAGTTTTGGAATACCATGGTGTTGGTAGAAGGTTTGAGAAGAAGGCTACTATAATAATGCCCTGATAATAGACGACTATGCCCACCACCCAACTGAAATTAAGGGCTACATTGGCTGCAGCAAAGAACCTAAGGGATAAGAAGCTTTGGGTTGCCTTCCAGCCTCATACCTACTCTAGGACAAAGAGTCTCTTTAAGGAATTCTCTGAAGCCTTCTATTCAGCAGACAAGGTAATACTTACAGATATATATGCTGCTAGAGAAAAGGATCCTGGTGATATCTCATCAAAGGACCTAGCTCAGAGCCTATACCATGTAGATGCCATCTATCTACCTACTTTTTGATGATATAGTTAACTATATCAAGGACAAAGTTAGGACCAAATGATATCTTTATCACTTGGGGCTTTACATCCTATAAATAGGGTTGCAGAAGCCTCTATTAGATTCTAGAGGACAAGTAGTCAGCATCCTCTAGTGTAAATAAATTCATAAAAATATAGGGTAGCACCCATAAGAAATCCTTCTTATGTTGCTACCCTTTTGGTATTCTTAATACTATATAGGTTTTGTCTCCATACTTATTCCTTTTACCTAGTCATTGTCTGGATATTCCCCATATTGCTTTTTCCATTAGCTACTTAAAAACCCTCATCATGCAGGGTAGTTATATAGCTCGGATACACCTCATAGTAGGCTATATTATCACACATGTAACTCTTATAAAGTCCTTACCCATAGTCTGAATATAAATCTCTTCACCAGATTTTTCCATCTTTATAGTATAGTTATCCTTTGACTTCCTAAACTCCTTTTCAGGCTGAATCTTACCAACCTCTCTCTTATAGAGAATCTTGTAAATTAGGTCATCCTTCTTCCATGGCCAAACCTTCTTGGATTTATCACCGTGGTAGAGCCTGATAGACCCCATATTTTCCTTGTTGGTAATAAAGTCTACAGACGTATATATTAGCTTCCTGTACTCTGACTCAAGCTCAGCCTTCATAGAAACTGGCACCTTGTAGTTTTCTACCCTCTTACCACTTGTAATTACAAAGTAGTTGAAGTCTGTCTTGAAGTGTAGGTTGTTGTCTGTATAGCCCTTGTTGCTGGTCTTAAAATCATCGTCTAAGTTCCTAACCTTGACGAAAACCTCAGTCTTCCTCTTAAACTGCTCAAGAGTTTCTCCACTGATCTTAATATTTTCAGTTTCCTCATTTTGATATATATATTTTCTTGGATTCCTTGAACCTAACTAGGGAGGGTCTTCTTGGCATCCTCAGCCTTTTTGGCCTCCATAGCCTCTTGGGTCTTGGTCTTCTCCCCACCAGTGTCTACACTCATTATATCCATGGTCTGACCCTTTATCAATATTAATCCTAGCCATCTTAAAAGGAAATACTATACAAGAGCATAAATATTAATATAACCACTACTACACGGACTATAATATTCAGTTTGAGAAATATTCGCAATCCAATTAAATAGTCTTTTTATTAGCTTCCACATCTACTTAAGCGTCTCCCTTTAACTTATTTCCTATGACATTAGATAGGTTGGCAAATTCATCAAGGCTCAGGGTCTCCCTCCTCTTAGGGTCTATACCAGCTTCCTCTAGGGCCTCCTAACCATATCCTTGGACAGGTTGCCCATACTGGCAATAGAATTTAGTAGGGTCTTTCTTCTTTGACCAAAGGCTGCCTTGACCACCTTGAAAAATAGGTCTTCACTATCTACCCTGTACCTTCTTTCAGGCCTAACCCTCAAGGCTATGACTATAGAATCTACATTCGGTTGCGGTACAAACAGGTGCCTAGGTACCTTGGCCACAATTTCAGTATCACAATAATACTGGACTGCTATAGATAGGGCCCCAAAATCCTTGCCACCTGGCTGGGCATTCATCCTTTCAGCCACCTCTTTTTGGACCATAACAACTATATCTGTCACATTTATATTCTCTTCCAAAAATCTCATTATTATTGGAGTAGTAATATAGTATGGCAGGTTAGCTACTAGCTTTACTGGTCCACCATCTAGGTTTTTCATCTATAAGGCCCCTTATATCGGCCTTTTATTATATCTTCATTTACTATCTTTACATTTTCAAAGTCTCCAAGTGTATCTGCCAAAAATAGGTATCAGGTTCTTGTCTATCTCAGCAGCCATCAGGTACCTGCCCTAGATGCCATCTCCCCTAGTCAAGGTACCAATACCTGGCCCTACCTCTATAATCTTGTCACTAGGGTCCTATTCCAGCCCCAGCAACTATTTTATCAACTATATTGTCATCTATCAAAAAGTTCTGGCCCAGGGACTTTGTAAATTTGAAACCGTGTCTCTTTACAAGGTCCATGGTTTGCACTATGAGATGATAGCCTCTTATTCATGGTCTCCACTCCTTCTGTGTACTCCTTCAAGGCCTGGTCGAATTCCTTCCTTGTAACACCGTAATTATTGAGTCTGCTCAAAAACTGCTTGGAATTACCATAGCCTATACCCAATATCCTGCCAATCTTGTCCCTCTTGTGAGATGATTGGTCCCCACCTATTAGGCCATTTTTCACTAGGTCTACATTTGAAAAATTCCTTATTTTCCGTCTTTATTTCAGTCCTAACCTTGGCTAGGGGCAGCTAGGATACTCTCTGGACTGGCATTTTCTATCCCAATATCTCCATCCTTGATGGCCTCTTCCCTTGGCAAAAATGCATGCTTACAGCCCTCAACCTGGTCGCTTATCTTCTTCCTAATCCTTTCACCTGCATAGTCTGGGTCGGTAAAAATGATTACCCCCTCCCTAGCCTGGGCAGACTTTATCCTCTCCATTACCCCCTTTGGAAAAACCAAATCCACCAGTGGCAATGAGTTCACAATCCAGGACTCTTTACAGCCCCTAATATCGTCTCTACCCTCAACTACTATCACTTCTTTTTATCATTAGTCTATTTCTCCCCTAATTATGGTCCTTGCCGTCTCACTCAATAGGTTTGAATAGTAGCAAAGCATCAAGACATCAAAAAGCTTGTTTTCTCTACCTACAAGCCTCTCCTCTCTTAGGTCCCTTATAATCGGTCCCATGGCATCTAGGAGACTATCATTCATAAATTGCTTTTGATCTCATATAGGCTATAGGCCTCCTCTACATCCGAATCTCCTACCAAGTCCCTTATCTCTGTCATACTTATGTCCCTCTTTAAAAGGCAGGTTATCACTATCATAAGTATGTGCTCCTTGGTATATTTTTTCTTGACTGCAGGCTTTATAACCCCACTCTTTGCATAGTTGTTTATCATGGTCTTAGTCAAGGCCTGCTCCCCTTCATTATATGGGAAATACTTATTAAATAGGGTCAAGACCTGGTCCATGTAAAGATCTATTTCCGGCACATCTTCTAGCCTAATATCAATCTTTTCTGTCAAGTCTTTGATTATATCTTCAATCTTGTACATCTTACCACCATCCCTATCCTTCTACTCGGTCAATCACCCTAGCTTTTATAAGTATTGACAACTTTTACACCCAACTTACTTTTACTAGCCTATTTTTACTGACCTGTTTTTCCTAACTCGCTTTTTCTAACCTATCTTATATCTATACTTACTGCTATGATCTTTTCTATAGCCCTTTATCAAAAATCCTGGTCTTCTTGACTGGCAAAAATTTTTCATGCAGAATATATTATACCATGTATTTACAAAAATTGTAAATCAATAGCCAGAAATCATCAAAAAAATACTTGTAAATATTCAATATAAAGTCTATAATATCATTATACATAGTTCCTAATACTACATATATTTTTAGATTTGAGGTGAAAATACATGTCTACAGTAAAAATTAAGAGACCCCATAGTTCTATCACCCACCTAATCGGGGTGGGCTATCTATCGTAGCCCTTGTTTTTATTAATATTAAAGCAGGTGCTGGGTCCATCAATAAATTATGCTTTTATTCGTTTCAACTATACTCTTCGGTACATCCATGATTCTTCTCTACTTTACCAGTGGTATCTACCATGCCATTAGTGCTAAGAAAGAAAAATTGGTCTTGTACATGAGAAAGCTAGACCACTCAATGATATATGTCTTGATTGCAGGCTCCTACTCACCATTTTGCCTATATGTCCTTCCTAAAAAGACTGGTATCTCAAGTATTTGTAATCATGTGGCTAATTGCCATAGTGGGTATTCTCATGAAAATACTTTGGATAAATATGCCTAGGGTCCTATCTACTGCCCTGTACATAGGTATGGGTTGGGTTGCAATCTTTGTAATTAAGGACCTCTATATCAACCTGGTTGAGATGGCATTTTTCCTCCTAGTACTCGGTGGCCTACTCTATACCATAGGTGGGGTTATATATGCAATTAAAAGGCCCAACATCAAAATTGGAACTTTCATGATATATTTCATATCTTCATAATGCTGAACCACTGGCTCATTTTTACTAGTATTTTTGTTTTTAATATAGTTTTGATATAGATGATGAGGCTGTCAACCCAGCAAATGGGGACAGCCTCCTTTTCATCAATCTATATATCTGTATATTAATCTCTTTCAATCTTCTATATATCCGTATATCCTCTTTTTATCTTCTATAGGTCACATATTAACCTATCTTTCTGGCTCATCTCCTTGGGACCTCTTTACACAGGCTAATCTGCCCTTAATGACAGCATTTCTAAGCCCATTCTCCTCTAGAACTTCTACTGCCCTAATTGTAGTTCCTCCTGGTGAACAAACCATATCCTTCAAGACACCCTTTGGATGTAGGCCCGTCTCCATAACCATCTTGGCAGACCCATATACAGCCTGGGCAGCAAACTGGTAGCCTGGTCTCTTGGCATACCAGATAGGGACCCCGCATCTGCCATGGCTTCTATAAACATAAATACATAGGTGAGCGAAGATCCACTCACACCTATAACTGCATCCATCATAGACTCATCTATAAGCTGGGTCTTACCTATACACTTAAAAATCTTATCCACTTCCACTAGGTCGTTATCTGTAATTTGGTCATTCTTTACTAGGGCTGACATGGCCTGCCCAACCATGGCGGGTGTATTTGGCATGGCCCTGATTATCTTCTTATCACTACCAACCATTTCTTCAAGGTGGTCCATAGTAAGACCTGCTGCCACTGAAACTAGTATCTTACCGTCCAAAAGACCTACTAGCTCCTTTAAAAGGCCAGCTAGCTGGTAGGGGCTTGACTGCCAGGATAATTATATCTGCAAAATCAACCACTTCTCTAGCATCCAGGCTAGTCCCTATCCCATATTGACTGCCTATCCTATCAAGGGTCTCTTGACTACGAGCGACAGCCCTTATATCTTTACTAGTTATTAGGCCTGACTTCGGGGATTCCACCTATCATGGCGGACCCCATATTGCCTGCCCCTATAAAACCCTAATTTCATACCTTCCTCCTATGTAAATAGCACAGTTTAATAATTTTATATTAGCAATAAATTATTAGTAGCCCATTTGATAAATCCTGTATCCTAGACCAGGACCTAGATTTATCATTTCGTAGCTTTTTCATCTACCCCATTTTCTATGACTATAACTTCCTTGAACCTATAATCTACCTCTACCATATAGGCCTTATCTGTGGTATTAAGTCCAACCTCAAATTTTGCGTTCATCAGGCCTTATCGATAATAGCTTGGGCCGAAAGAACATTATCTATATAGCCATCCTCTACATCATGCATACTCTTGAACATCTTAGAATAACCATCCCTATAGTCTGGTAGCATAAGTCCTTTTTGCCTCTTATCCCTTGAATTCTGCAATTCTACAAATTTCCTTATTATACCTTTATCTCCCAACTTTTCTAGCTCAGCAGCCTCCTTGTCATGGACCATCTTGGTCTTTACCCAGGCCCTATATTCAACCTTAAGCAGGTCTTCTAAAGTCTTACCATCAAAAGATTCAGCATATCCATAAAAATCCTTGTAGGCTCCCACAAGCTTGTCTCCAGAAAATACTGCTACTAGATAGGACTCTTCTTCACTAGGTCTCTTTTGACTCTCTTTATTCAGTCTATATCTTTCAAAACTCAAATCCTGCCCTAGATATGGGTCAAGCCCCTTCTTAAAGCCTGTCTTTTTTAAAAGGTCATCCACATAGGCAAAATAAAGGTTTGACCTATCGCCATATGTTGACTCTTCAAGCTTATTCGGAAGCTTTACATCCACATGGCTAATCCTATACTTGATATAGTCACCCTTGTCCTTTACATATTTGTCCAGGTCTTTTGACAAGGGACCCTTGTCCAGACTGTCCCTCATAACGTACTTTATATACTCTAGGTCTTTAATTGTTAGGCCATATACTACACCCTTTTTATTTACTACAAATTTATAATTTTCCCCTGAACCGGGTTCTACTACTAAGTCTACCTGGTCTCCTGACTTACTCTTGAAGCTGATACTAGACTTTTTGTTCAACATAAGTCTTTATAGTAACATCTTTATAATATTCATTCTTAGATTCCTTGATATCCTTGAGTAAGCTGTCTACAATAGACTTAGCAGGACTTAACTTTTAGCCGTTTGGCTACAACTTTCTTCAAGCCATAGCATCCTTGTAGTCTTTGGAGTCCTTTTGGTCTTTTTCCCAGCCCCCATAAGGATATCCGCAAAGATCAAGATCTGACTCTTAGTTTTCATATCAAAGACCTTTTTCATGATAAGTATATCATTCCTTTTTCTCATCATGCCCACCGATTTGCTCATCAAGTGTAAACTTGATAGAATCAATATCCCTAAGACCTACAAAGTCTTCCAGGGCCTTTAGGGTTTTGCCTATTTTCCTTATCGGCCTCCTGACTTTGACCTACCTGATTGAACATATCATCCTTGGAGCTCTGGCTTTGACAAGCGACCTGTGATAGTCCCAAAGACAATAAAAGTACTGAAATAGCCAGTTTTTAGATAGATTCAACTTCATACTGCAACCTCCCTACATAAAATGCTCTTTTAACCGTCCATTTTATATCCCTATATTAATTACTACTTTTTATTATATCATGCATAAGTAGTTTTCAGAAGGTTGATTGTATAATCAACTGAATTTTTTTAATGTTATCACTATTTTCTTTCATCACTTATTATTTTTACCATCACTTAGTAGTAAGCCTATCCGCCTGCTTTGCATATATTTTCATCATGAGTTATCATAAGTAGGGTCTGGTTTAGGTCCTTTACAGTAGACCTAAAGCAGACTCATTACCTCTTCAGTAGTCTTACTATCAGGTTGCCAGTAGGCTCGTCTGCGAATATTATGCAGGCTTGTGATGAGAGCTCTTGCAATTGCCACCCTTTGCTGACCACCCTGATAATTCATTAGGAACTTCTTTAGCTGGTCTTCTAGCCCAACCTTTTTACTATATCCATAATATATTCCTTGTCTTCCTTCTTTTCCATCTAGCTGGATTGGTAGGATTATATTATCATAAACATTAAGGACTGGTATTAGATTAAAAGCTTTTGGAATATAAATCCAAATTCTTGTCTCCTAATTTTTGACAACTCATCATCATTTAAGGCGTATATATCCCTTTGGTCAAGAAATACGCTACCCTCAGTTGGCTTGTCTAGGCCAGCCATACAATGAAGCTAGGTACTTTTCCTGAACCACTAGTTCCTATTATAGCAGTGAATTTTTCCATTTTCAATTTCTAGGCTTATGCCATCAACTGCCTTCACTAGACTTTCTTTTCCATAGTATTTTTTAAATAACTAACTGTCAATATACTCATAACAATCTCCTTTTTCATTTATAAATCTTTATTCCACATTCTTTTCAATGAAATATGTGTAAACACTCTAATATTTATTGACCTACAATTATAACCAATATAGCAATTATCAAAAGCATCTTAAAACCGCTATCTATACTTTTATCTAAGAGCGTATCAGCATATTCTTTAACGATCATACTCCTATCATTTTAAAAGATAAAATCATGAATAATATGGATGAACATATATAGTTCAAAAAGTTCTCAATAAACATAAAAACCACGTATTTTCTTTAAGGATAAGCCGATAAAATGTAGTAGCCTTAATTCATTTTCTCTCTTTTTAATATTTATAAACGAGTTTATGGATGATATTGCTAATGTTAGAAATATCACAAAAATAGCTATCATATTTTTCAACTTTATACCATTATCAATATTTTCGAAGTCAGATTTCCTTTCATCTAAATAACTTATAAAACTCATTCCTGGACGATTTGATTTTTATAAAAGCTCTTCAAAAATATAATCGTTTTTGCCCATCTGTAAGATTTGACTTGAATTTTACTTTTTACATCTCTATAAATATTTGTTTTAGTTATTCTATTTAAATTATCAATGTGCATAACCTAGTATTATGCTCAAGTCACCAGCGTAATATTCTGATACTATTGGTGGCTTTTCTACTATGGCTACTATTCTAAATTTACCAATATAAAAGCGTTTGTCAATTTTATTGGCGCCAAAAATAGCTTTCATCAGAACTACCATCTTGAGGGTATGTACAAATCAACATACTCTCCAACTTTATAGTTTACTTTAGATTTTTATCATTTTCTAGTTTTGGAATATATAAAAATAATAAATCATGTTATTTTTGTGTTATTTCTCCTGAATTGTGTACCTTTTGCATTTCATTTATGTAGGTATTGTCGACACCCTAAAAATTTCACTTTTTCAAATAAGTATTTCCACCATCTCTAAAAGTAAACACCTTTTTAATACGCTTCTATAATATCCCGATACTTTTGACACTTCTTCAAAAGTATTTTTCATCATACTCAATTTTAGGATCTAATTTAACTAAACCATATGAGTATCTACTTCCTTTTATCTGTTCTATATCTCTATTTGAGCTTATAGAGTCATATATGCTAGATTCAATACCCTCGTTGGTGTTAATTCTACCATTAATATTGATATCGAAATCATAGTCATTACCTTCAAATTTTTATACTGTTGATATACGACTTTATCTAAATAATTTGTGTAATTTGTCTTAAATATATATGATGCTGAAACTGATATAATAATTATAATCAGTAAATTTTTAATCAAATCTCTTTGATAGTATTTCCAGAATACATTGTATCTACTTTTTAGATTTATATATCTAATATTGCTTATTTTAAACATTCTCTCTTCTTTGCTGTTTGTTTCTTTTATAATATCAATTGGTGGTGTAGATAAGATGTTTCTAGAGTAGAACAACTCTATTAGTAATATTAATGCAACAAAAACAAATGTACATTACTACAATTGTAGCTATATCTATTAGAGAAATTCTAACAGATTTAAATAATAATGAATTTATCAATTCTGATATGATATAGGATACAATAATTGTAACACCAACGTAAATAGTACTTAATTTTTTTATAAGTATTACAATAATCTTTTTCAAATATATAATATCTCCTCCTATTATCCTTTTTGTACCTATAATATATTTTTCTTCTCTGTTGTAAATAACATTTAATACAAAATATAGACAATGATAGTATTATCATGGAGAATATTACAAACATAAATCTATCCTTAATGTTAAGATAGTTTTTCTTCGCATTTATAAAGGGGTACATTGTAGTCAATTTTATATTTTTATCTAATTTAGTAATATATTCCTTTTCGACATGGATATCTTTTAATACTGCAGATGTTCTCTCACCAATATTTATATGTTTTTATTCTGTAAACTATATCACTGTCATTTATGTACATTTTATTATTAACAGTACCAGACACAATATATATCTCAGAATTTTTATCCGTATCTAGTTTTATTTTGTCTCCGACTTTTAACATTTTAAATACTTTTGCTAACCCCTCACTTATTATTATATTACCGTCTTTTACTATACTGCTATCATAACTATATGACATCATCTGAAAGTAATTTTTGTCAATATCCATTAGTTCGACACCATATACTTTCTTCCATTGATAAACTTATATTCTATTTCGGATAGTAATTATAGACCGTATATGTAGATATATCTTTATAAGCTAAATTGTTTTATATCTTTGATATTTCTTATTGTCAAATCTTGTTTACCATAGTTATTTTCTGCAATAGATATTTCATTTAATTTGAATTTTAAAAGATAATAAAAAGGACAATTGTTGTTAAAAAACTATTGCAACAATCGTGAGCTTCATCATTTTTCTTTATTCATTATTTTTCACTCCAATACAATCAAATTTAACATTTTTAATAAGACAATCTATTGGATCACCTGTATGCCAAGTGCAAGGATATATCACAATTAACATATATATTTATTTCATCTAGACCACAATTACATATACCTATAGACTTATTATTAATAGGTTCAATAAGATTCATATTAAAAATCTTTATTTGAATTAAAAAGATTTTAATCATAAATTGATTTTATAATCCTATTTATAAGTACATAAGCTATGGTTCCTGATGCAAATACTAACAGTATAAAAAAAGTACGTTTTTATACGGAACTGTAAAGTATATGTCAGCACTTAAGCCCTTCAAAAGTCCTCTCTCCTTACAAAAGTCATAAAACTTATACGCATCTATCGTACAATAAAGTATTCCTATCAGTAACCCAGGAACTATTAGTACAAGTATTTCATACAAAGAAATTCTTTTTAGTTTCTCTTGTTTCCACCCAATGCATTAACTATACTGTACAAATTATAGTTTCTGACAAAACTTACAACCAAAGCCAATAATAATATTTACGCTTGACATCAATAGTAGAAAATATGATATTGTGACCTTTCTCATTTTAAAGCTATCCACCAGCTTATTAGCATCATTAAACGCATCCGCTTTCGTTCTAATACTTACATTTAAATTATTGCCATATTTTTTTCTATTTCATTTTTACTTTGTCTATACTTCTCTTCTTATTTTTCAAGGTAATATATACACTATCCGCACCACTTCTTCCAACTAACTTTTCAAAAATCCCTATCTAATAGCACTATATCAGGTATTGCCTGTTCAGTATTAGAGTATATATACCATTGTTTACTTAAAAATCCTGCCACTAACCCTATGATTCCTATACTGCATATCTCCATTTTATCATAATAAGGCAAATGATATTTCCATAATATCTCCTCTTTTTAAATTCTTAATCACATTCTTGTTTTCATGCTGTATTATTGAATAAAACTGGTTATATACTAATACATTTGGAATATCATCCTCTAAACCTATACTTGCATTATCCTCTACAAAACTATTATCCACCAAAAACTTCTTTATAGCATTCTCATCAAAAGATAAAATATCAAAGCGTAAGCCCTTAATCTCATTATCATTTATCATATGTAGTTGCTTGTAGTCTGTAGTCAACTGATTAGTATTTTAGATATTCATACCCGTCCTCACTACTAACACCATTAACCTCCTTTTATTCCTTCTATGGATCTTGTGCTATTTGAGATCATTTTTACCAAAAATAAACAAGGTTCTTATTGATATTCAAATCTCTATAGATATTAAAGTCCACTTTTTCATAAAAATGCTAATTCATTATTGGTGATACTGGCTGGAACTGTATTATAATAGTTGACTAAGTACATATACCCAGAAAAGGCCAATATCACTATATTGGATACTATAAATAACTTTTCGCTTAATAGATTATTAATCAAAGATTTTATGTTCTAACTTCCTCACCCTTAAGATTCTAACAAGTTTACTTGAATAATCCTGCCCTTTACTATACTGTTCAACTGGTGTCTTATACAATATTTCTTTACATGAATACAAATAGGTAGCCATATACATAATAAATAAAGGTGCTACAACCTTAGCAAATATATTTACACTAAACAATACATTTTGCCTTTTTGAATTTATCAAAGAGCCAGTAAAATCAAAGCTATTTATCAGTATTTTTACTTATGAATACACTAGCCATTAAGGCCAGGGCTGCAAGATACTATGTATATTATTAGACTTTTTAATAACTCAATAATTATTGTTTTCTTTTTCGAACAACCTAACAAACGAAACAATCCTTGTCTTTTAGAGGATTCTATTGAATTTAAAATCGATATATTTAATATTATAATTGCAGCAATCAATATAGTAATTCTGTCTATATTTGTTAAAGATTGATGACGCTGTTATCTGCTGATTTAATTCATCAAACATACTATTAGGTACAATATGATCGCTGCTTGAATTAATATTATAGCTTAACTCAGCAGACTTATTGATTGGATTTACTCCAGGTTTTAAATGCTATTGTTCCATTATAGCTTATATATTTATTATTTATAGTATCATTTAAGCCATTTTTACTACTTATGAAAAATGTCTTGATATTTATATAGATTTTCTACAATACTTGGATATGTATAATACCCTACAATTTTTGACTTTTTACATTGTAATTTATGTACTCTTTTTGCCTTTTTTTCAGAATCAACTATTTTTATTTTCCTTTAAGTTCAAGCTCATCATTTATATTAAGATTATAGTTTTCTAGAATACTTTTTCTATAATTTCATCTTTATTTGTAGGGAATCTACCTTCGACTAGGCTCAAATTAAAATTATCAAAGTAATCTCTATTAAACTCTAATAGGTTTTCCGAAATTTCACTTTCTATAAATACTTTTCCAAAGCTTTTTAGTTACACTAATAGACTTTATACTATTATCGGATTTGACATAGTCTAATTGTGAATAATCTATATCAAAAAAATTCGGCCTGTCTTTCTTGTTGTGTTATCTTCTAACTTTCTTCACATAATACGATTGACTATACTGAGCAGTCAAACTAGAAAAACTATGCATATCATAAAAGATATAATCAGTATGGTAGGAAGACTGCTCTTATAATCCTTTATAATCGAGTTTTAAAAATCAATTTTTCATACTAATCCCTTCTATATAAATAATTTTTAATGTTATTACTATTTTCTTTCATCACTTATTATTTTCCCATCACTTATAGTAATAAGTCTATCTGCCTGCCTTGCTATATTTTCATCATGAGTTATCATAAGTAGGGTCTGGTTTAGGTCTTTTACGGTAGACCTAAGCAGACTCATTACCTCTTCAGTAGTCTTACTATCAAGGTTGCCTGTAGGCTCGTCTGCGAATATTATAGCAGGCTTGTTGGATAGAGTACTTGCAATTGCCACCCTTTGCTGCTGACCACCCGATAATTCATTAGGGAACTTCTTTAGCTGGTCTTCTAGCCCAACCTTTTTTACTATATCCATAATATATTCCTTGTCTTCCTTCTTTCCATCTAGCTGGATTGGTAGGATTATATTATCATAAACATTAAGGACTGGTATTAGGTTAAAAGCTTTGGAATATAAATCCAAATTCTTGTCTCCTAATTTTTGACAACTCATCATCATTTAAAGGCGTATATATCTCTTTCATCAAGAAATACGCTACCCTCAGTTGGCTTTGTCTAGGGCCTGCCATACAATGAAGTAGGGTACTTTTTCCCGAACCACTAGTTCCTATTATAGCAGTGAATTTTCCATTTTCAATTTCTAGGCTTATGCCATCTACTGCCTTCACTAGACTTTTCTTTTTCCATAGTATTTTTTTCACGTTGTCAATTTTTAAGGATTTCATATTACCAACCTTTCATAAAATAAATTTTACTATTCACTTCTTGTATCAAGCCTTATATTCTTTGATACAAGCCTTTTTATTTGAGTACATCTGCATTAGTATTGATATTATTCTTCGATAATAAGATTCCTAATATCATTGAAATAAATACTACTAAAATATATATACTCATTTCTTTAAATGGTATATTAAATATAAATAGAGCTTTGCTATATATATCCATATACAATTGATTCAGTTTAGATGAATTGTTATAATAAATAAATATCGCTGATATTATATTTATTATTATTGCAACAAGAGCTATTATTAAGTTATCTAATATAATCCACTTATACTTTTTCTTTTAATGTCATTCCCTAATGCTCGCATTATTGCAAAATTCATCTGCCCTCTTTATTATATTAGACCTTATCATAAGTATTAAATTAATCATAGTAAGTACAAGTAAAATTCCTATTTGACTCGATTTTTCTTTCAAATATACATTTTTCATTAACTTTATTTCTCTTTAGTATAAGAATTTATATCAAACACTGTGTACCTATCACTGCCATATTTTTGTCTAATATTTTCCTGTTTTTGCTCAGCGTAGCCTTTTTCATTAATAAGGCCTATTTGGCTATATCTATTTTCCATACCTAACTTATCTATATGTTTAGATGAAATAATTACTTCTGGATTATACCCAAAATTGCTATTTCCTTTGAATAGCCAGTCTTCATTAATCAATCCGACCACCTTTATCTTCTTATCATATCTCTTTACTTGACCATTTACTATAGAGAAAAAGCTTGATTTTTATAAATATTATTTAATTTGACTGGATTAGTGTAAAGTGTAAAATATAAATGAACAATTAGTGGAATATAATAATGTACAAATAAGAAAAAAATATGATACTGTATTCGTGGAGGTAAATGCACATGAATACAGTACTATTAACTCAACTAAAAATATTAAAAATGAGCGACATTAAACCAAATTTTTCAGAGCTTGCAAGGTTATATGAAATGGACCGAAGAACTATTAAAAATACTATGAAGGATATGAAGGAAAAACCTAAAAATAGATATAAAACTAGTAAATTAGACAAATATAAAGAATTAATAGGTATCAAACTTGCAATTAAGGGGTCAATGTCAGGTCTGTTTATGAATATTTAATATCTGAAATAGATTCTGACATTGGGACATACTCTAATTTCAATAAGTATGTTAAAAAAGAAGGTTTGAAACCAAGTAAAACTCCCAAAGGGTTCCCACGATATGAAACGTCACCTGGAATACAGGCTCAAGTTGATTGGAAAGAAGATATATCTATAAAAAAACAAATTCGGAAAAAAATATTCACGTTTCACGTTTTTAGCTACAAGTTAGGTTATTCAAGATATCCAGTCTTCATTTACAAGTCAAGTCGTACAAGAGAAGATGTAATTGACTGCCTTATTGCATCTTTTAAAAATACTGGTGGCGTACCTAAGGAGATTCTTTTTGACAACATGTCGTCACTTGTAACTTTTAAAGATGGGCATGCAACAATTAGTCCTAAAATACAGGCTTTCGCCAAGGATTTTTAACTTTAAAAATCAAACGATGTAAGCCATATCATCCTTTCACTAAGGGTAAGGTTGAAGCTGCAAATAAATTCATTGCTTGGATACTACCATATGAAGGCGAGTTTGAAACAGAAAAAGATCTAATTGAAATATTATCTGGTATAAACAAGAAAGTATGCACTAGGATTTGCTATGAAACAGGACTTACACCAGTACTATTACTGCAAAAAGAAGCAGAGTACCTACAACCACTGCCTGATATAAATATCGTGGAATCCTATACAGCAAAAACTCGACGCACGACCGTCACAAAAGATTCCATGATTACCTATTTAGGTTGCAAATACTCTGTTCCACATCAATATATTGGTAAAACAGTTTGCCTATCTGTCACCAAAGATATGTTATACATATATTATAGCACAGATTTGCTAACCATGCACAGTATAAGTAACCGAAGGTTAAATTACAAAGAGGAACATTACAAGCAGCTACTCAAGTATTCTATCAAAAATGAAGATTCTATAGATGAGTTAGCTGAAACTAATTTAAGGCAGATGGATGAATTTTCTTTAAGGAGGAAAAAAATATGTCATCACATCAAAAAAATTATTAAATGGACTAGAAGAGATTGGTATAATATGTATTCAAGATCATATTGATACCTATATAGATCTCGTAAACCAAGGGGAAAAATCCTTTGGAGAGGCTCTTGAAGAGCTTGTTGAGATCGAGCGTGTCTACCGACAAGCGAAAAGGGACAGTATTAATTTACATATTGCTAATTTCCCATTCCTAAAAAAACCATTGATGATTTTGACTTCGGATTCCAACCAGGAATCAATAAAAAAAGAAGTCTTAGAACTAAATAATCTAGGTTTTTTTGGAAAAATATGAAAAATATAATATTTGTTGGTTCTAGTGGAGTAGGAAAGACTCATTTAGCTACATCTCTTGGTATTAGCTGTACGAAAGCGAGATACCAAACATACTTTTATATCCTTTGAATCCTTAATCTCACAACTAAAAAGGCCTTAAATGAGAATAAGCTTGAATCACGATTAAAGTTTTATGCCAAATACAAGGTTTTAATTATAGATGAAATTGGATATATGCCAATTGATAAAGATGCTGCTAACATGTTTTTCAGCTAATCGCTAAAAAGGTATGAAAAATACTACAATTGTGACAACAAATATGCCATTTTCCAAATGGGGTGAGTTCTTTGGTTCGTCGACTCTGGCCAATGCAGTTTTTAGATAGACTTTTACACCATTCTAAAAATTATATCAATAAAAGGCCCTCATATCGTCTTAAAGACAAGAGATCCTTCATTGATGATAAGAGAGTTGATGGATAGTTGAGTCTAAATTGTACATTTTTATTTTCCATTTTTGTACATTTTAATATTGACATTTACAATTAGAAAAACTTTTCTGTTTTCACCACTATTCATATCATAGTATTTGTCTGAAATTAAGGCAGGTATATAATCTCCTCTTTCATCATTGATTTTTCTATTGAACCCTTTTCTAAATATTTATTTATGGAAGAATACATATTTTGGCTATAGGCTTTTCAAGGTAATTGGCATATCTAAAGTTTCACCTGAAAAATTTTGGGCTGTATAGTAGTCCTTAGTAATTTGTCCCCTATCCAAAGATATATATGAATAAGGTATCTCTTTTTATAATTGACCATAGTATATTTTTCCAGATTTTTTTCACTGAATCGAAGTCGTTCTTACTAAGACTTGAAAGTCCTATATTAGTGTCAATTAAGTTTGGTGAAAGTATCATGTCATTTATAAATAAATTATTTTGTTGCATGTCTATTACATTAAAGTTATTTGTCATTCTAAAAGTTGTTTCAAAATACATTCCTCCTAAAAATTGAAAATGAGATTACTACAATCAAGACATTTGATACATTTCTCAAAAACATATTGATAAAAGTTCTTGATATAAAGGTTTTTTTGTGCTAATTGATATATAGGCTTTTCTCTTATAATTTTCGTTTATACACTCTAGTCCACTCTTCCTAGAACCAATAAATATTGTCGATAAGGAAGAAAGCATCACAATAAAGAATGTTATGATAAGTGGGTATATTACATCTTCAAGAGAAAAATAAATCGAGCATTTACAAAGTTCTTAAATATATAGTTTTTCAACTATTAATTTAGACAGTAGCGTGGCAGATATAATTCCCAATAAATAACCACATACCCATATAGATGTAAATTGTATAAGGAACAATTTAATAAGATCTCTCTTGAAGCCCCTAGTATTTTTTAATTCACCAACCTCTTTTATAAAAGAGGAAGTAAATATATTAAATATGTTTAATATCAAGAGTAATGATATAATTAAAACCATGAGTACTTGCAAGTTAGAAAACTGCCTTGCCTCCTTGTATTCACCTTGAGCCATTGATAATTGTTCATTATACCTTAAGTTTTTCATCATTAAGGCCACTCTTTTGCCTGATTTGTTCATAAATGCTTCTCTTGTCGGCATTTTTGGGCAAAGACAAGGAAACCATCATAAGACTTAGAATTATGACTTCTTGTAAAATCCTGTAAGTTTATATTCATTTTTCATAGTATTTTTGATTTCTATCGATAACACCTACAAGTTTATATCTAATATTTTTGATGAAATATCGTATTGGGAGTTTGACTTGTTTTTATTATTTTTGAAAAATCTATTTCCTGCTTTTAGTTTGAAGTTTTTATCAATTTCCTTTAAGGCCCTTTTTCTATTGCTATTTCATTTTCATTCTGAGGTAATCTACCCTCTAACAACTTGAATCGATTTAATCTATAGTATTCGTCACTGTAGTTACATAGACTAATATCCACACCATTTTTGTATGTGATATTACCTAATTCATATGTATAGATTAGTTTTTTTAACTCCATCAATATTTTTCCATGTTTTTTTATATTGTCTACATTAGCACCATAAAATTTAGCATCATAGCCAGCATAAAGACTATGAACTTCTAACATTTTATTATAGGTTGAATTTTTTCCACTAATGATTTTGATGCCACGAAAGAACAGACGGATGCTATGCATATTACTAAGATGAGACTTCTTTTAAAAATTCTTGATTAAGTAGTTAAACGATAATTTAATTATCATGATATCCCCCTCAAATTCAAAAATACAATTAATATATTTCATTTTATAACAATATATTCTCTGCATCTAAAAATATTAACTCATTGACTGTAATAAATGTTTTTAAATTTAATATTTATCAGAATAATAAGGACTAGAACCTCCATAACAATCATGTAAACAATATCTACCACCAGCTACATGGTATTTATCCCATACGTATTTGCATTTATTACCTTGTACTGTTACTTTATTTAAGTCGATTTTTAGATATTTTTGATTTCTTGACAATTATTTTTTTCATCTTTTAACCCTCAAATTTACAGGGAATGTATTGAATAACTAATTGATGACTATTTCTTTTTATTATATGATATTTTTAATAAAGTCAAATGTTTTTAAATTTTCTGAGTATTTTTTTAAATATAGAAGAGTTATTAATATTAATTCTAATCATCATCATTTTCTGACATAGCTCTAATAAGAAAGACTCATAACTGATAGATACCAGTATATGAGTCCCTCTTTCTCTTTGATTACTTATTCAATTATTAATATTCTACCTTATACCAAAGAACCTCTTGGCATTTTCTTTAGTTACCTGACACACCTCTTCGTAGCTGATTCCCTCTCAAGGGCTATCTTCTGGGCTACATACTTGACCATTGATGGGTCATTTCTCTTGCCCCTATTAGGAACTGGAGCCATATATGGAGAGTCCGTCTCTATAAACATCCACTCCAATGGTATATTTTTAGCCACATTCACTGTCTTTCTATTGTTTTTGAAGGTAACTGTTCCAGGTATTGATATATGCAGCCCATCTTTATATACTCCCTGGCCAGGTCTAACTCTCCACTATAACAGTGTAGACACAGCCTGTCTCTGGGGCTTTGTACTTTTTAATTATCTCAAAAGTGTCCCCATGAGCATCCCTGTCACTGGACTATAAAGGGTGAGGCCTAGTTCGTTAGCCAACTGAATCTGCCTGATAAACCACTTTTTCTGTAGGTCCCTAGGCGATAGGTCGTAGTAGTAGTCCAGGCCTATCTCTCCAATGGCTACTACCTTGTCATTTTCCCTGGCCCACTTCTTTAGGGTCTCTATATCATCTTCAGTCATGTGCTCTACATCATGTGGGTGTACTCCTACTGCTGCATATATAAAGTCATGTTTTTCGCTGAGGTCTATAGCTGTCCTGGATGTCTCCATGTCTGCACTGGATTGACAACCAGGTCCACATCATTTTCTCTTAAGTAGTCTATTAGCTGGTCCCTATCTTCATCAAACCTCTCATCATTCAGATGAGCATGTGAATCGAACAGCATTTATCTCACCTCTGCCCCATCTTTAGCACCAATAGCTTCTGGTATTACCAGGTCATCACCATCATCACCAGCTGCAAGGATCATACCTTGAGATTCTACCCTCTTAAATTAACTGGCTTTAGGTTGCATACTACTATTACATTCTTGTCAACCATTTCTTCTGGCTTGTACCATTCAGCTATACCTGATACTATCTGTCTCATTTCTGAACCAAGCTTGATCTGTGATACCAGTAGCTTGTCTGCCTTAGGATGCTTTTCACACTTTACAATCTTTCCTACTCTTAGCTCTAGCTTTTCAAAGTCTTCTATACCTATTTCTTCCTTGTGGTCTAGCTTCACTTCCTGGTCGACTATCTTTTCAGCAAATAGGTCTTCTAGGACCTTGATTTCTTCCTCAACCTCAAGTCTTGGGAATAGGACCTCTCCCTTTTCTACCTTTGTTCCATCAGGGATTAAACCGAAAGTATCAGCACTTGCCCAATCATATAGGTCTTCCTTGCCTGCTATACCAAGCTGTGCGAATATCTTTCTAGCTGTATCTGGCAATAATGAAGATATAAGCGTTGATATTAACCTGATAGATTCGCATAGGTTGTATAGGACATGGTTTAACTGGTCCTTGTTTGCTTCATCCTTAGCTAGAACCCAAGGCATTGTTTCATCTATATACTTGTTAGTCCTCCTAACAAACTTCCATAAGCTTTCTGGGGCTTCATGGAACATCAATTCATTCATCTGACCTTCAAAGTCAGCCACTTCCTTATAAGTATCGATTGGGTCCTGGTCAAATTCAGTACCAGCGTCGTTTACAACTAGAACACCCTCATTGTACTTTTTCAACCATTGATATAGTCCTGCTTACAAGGTTACCAAGGTCATTGGCCAGGTCTGAATTTATTCTGTTTATAAAGTTCCTATGAGTGTAAGAACCGTCCTGACCGAAAGAGAACTCTCTTAGTAGGAAGTACTTAAGGGCATCTACCCCATACCTGTCTACCATCTGGCCTGGATATACTATATTACCCTTAGACTTTGACATCTTATCATCAGCGAACAGGATCCAACCATGTCCAAACACCCTCTTCGGTACTGGTACATCTAGGGCCATTAGTAAGGCTGGCCATATAATTGTATGGAACCTTACTATTTCCTTGGCAACCAGTTGGACATCTGCTGGCCAGAACTTCTTGTAGTTTGTATCATCATCACCCTCATAACCTAGGGCTGTAATGTAGTTACAAAGGGCATCTACCCATACGTAGATTATATGCTTTTCATCGAAAGGCACCTTTATACCCCAGTCCAAATGAAGTTCTAGTTACTGATAGGTCTTCTAGGCCTGGCTCTAGGAAGTTCTTTATCATTTCGTTCTTCCTGCTCTCTGGCATTACGAAATCCGTATTTTGGAATAGGTCCATCAACCTGTCCTGGTACTTTGATAGTCTGAAGAAGTATGATTCTTCCTTCACTACCTTAGTATCTCTACCACAGTCTGGACACTTGTTGCCTTCAAGCATCTGTGATTCTGTCCAGAAGCTTTCACATGGTACGCAGTAGTGTCCCTCATATGAGCCCTTGTATATTTCTCCCTTTTTCATATAGCTTGGTAAATATCTTCTGTATAGCCTTCTCATGTCTTTCTTCAGTAGTTCTTATAAAGTCATCATTAGATATTTCTAGCTTTTTCCCAAAAGCTTCTTGATTTCGGCTATCTGCTCATCAAGAATTCTATTTCACTCTTGCCCGCTTCGTGGGCCTTTTTCTATATTTTTCCCCATGTTCATCTGTACCTGTAAGGAACATTACATCGTAGCCACAGAATCTCTTGAACCTAGATATAGCATCTGCTGCTACAGTAGTATAGGCATGACCTATGTAGTAGCTTTCCACTTGGATAATATATTGGTGTTGTTACATAAAATGTTGGTTTCTTTGTCATAATTGACCTCCTCAAAGTTCAAAAGTAATCGAGTAGGGAGGAATTTTCTCCCTCTCACACCACAGAGCGTGCGTTCGGCACTCCGCGGTTCAATTCAAATAATAATCTAAACAACTAATGAGTCCTCGCTTTGCGAGGATTTCTTTGTTATCTTGCGAAGCCCGCTGTTTTGGCTACCGCCTGATAATGGTCTGTAAATCCTACGGATTGTCTCGCCATCCATTCTGGTACACCTAGCTTCCTTTAGTCCCCACATCCTTTTCTTACTAGTTTTCCATTGTTTCCATATAACTATCCTCATACGATTACGAAGATGTTTTGTCTATTTTTAGTCATATTTTTGTTTCATCTTACCTATCCTAAAATAGTTTTATCCATCCTCTTATCACCTGATTTAGTTTCAGTATCCTGTAGTCCATAGACACTGACCACTGAACGATATGTTAGTTTTTGAGCTTTCTCTTGAATCTGTTTATTGAGTCCTTATGTGGTCTGAGCTTCCCATTTTCCATTCATTTTCACAAAGCCAAATCCTAGGTACTGAGCCTTGTTGGTTTTTGTGACTTTTGGATCTAGTAGCATTTACCTTAAGGCTTAGCTTCCTCTCTATCCACGATGTGACCGAATGCATCACTCTATTTGCAGCCGCACTGCTTGCAACAGTTATTATACAGTCGTCTGCATATCTAACGAAGTGCAAGCCTCGTGCTTCTAACTCTTTGTCTAGTTCATTGAGCATTATGTTACTAAGCAAAGGAGATAAGTTACCTCCTTGCGGAGTTCTATAGTGGTTTCTTCATATTTCCCTTTTTACCATAACTCCTGCTCTTAGATGCTTAGTTACAAGAGATATTACATCTGGGTCTTTCACCGTTTTGCCCTACTAGATACATTAGCTTGTCCTGTGGTGCGTTATCAAAGAACCTTTTTCTAGGTCAATATCCACTATGTATGTGTATCCATCATTTAGATATTCTAGTAGCTCTACTACTTTGCTTGTTGTCTTCTTCTACCTGGTCTAAAGCCATAACTATGTTCACTAAATTGTGGCTCGAACATTGGTGTTAGAACTTGGGCAATTGCTTGTTCTATGATTCTGTCTACTACTGTTTGAATTCCAAGATTTCGTACTCCACCGTTTGGTTTTGCATTTTCTACCTGAGTACTGGTTGTGGTTTATATTTCCTTTTTCAGGATTTTTAGTTTTGATATCTATCAGTTTTTCTTTGAGGTATTTGTTAACATCTTCTATGCTTATACCATCTGTACCTCAGCACCCTTATTGCAGCTTTATCCTTTTTGTATGCCATTTTCATATTTTCTCTGGATAATATCTGATTCATTAGTTGTCCCATAGATTGTCTCACTTTCCTAATTTTCTTTTGTACATATTTGCCCTAACTCCTATGAAATGTTCACTCCGTTACGTCTTTGCTACTATATTTCTCGTCGGGCTTATATACTCAGTTTGATTAAGTCACTTTGACTTTTAGAATTGTTCAGCCCTTCGCTCCATTTCCATTACAGAAACTTCTCCACTACTATGGCTTCTGCTGACTTCTCACAGTTCGTTGTTACTAGGTTTTCCCTCTGTGAGACCTCACGGGATAAGTCGTCAGTCTTTCCTCGTCTACCTGCCTAATTTACTTACATAAGTTACGTTTGCCTTTTGGACTTTGTGACTTATTGCCCACTCATCCTTTATGTAAGCCTTGATATTGGGTTTCTGTGCGTCAGGCTACGATTTTTGCTATTGCTTCTTCTCGCCATCACCTCACGGTGATAACCTTGCTAGTTGCTATGAGGTTCGTCGGCAACTTCGCCCTACGTGGACTTTCACCACAGACTGATGGCATGCCCGTCATACAATAAAAATCACCCCTATGCGATGCATAGGGGCGAATAATAGTCACGGTACCACCCTACTTACTGGCCGACAAACCTATTGGTCTGTATCTCTTTTCGGCTTCCCCTAGTGTCTCTGTGAAAGCTAACCTGCCAGTATCTCTTAGATTTAACGCATCCATACGCAGACCCTAACTAGTCTAGCTCAGGTCTGAAGCTCCGAGTCCATATTCACTACACTTGCATTGTTGGTTTGCGCACCACCAACTCTCTAAAAATACTCCTGTAGCTACTCTTCTCTTCACAGCCAAAAAATTTGATTAACTTGATTTTACATCATGGATGTAAAAAAGTCAATTATTATAGGATTGATTTTTGCCTGGATTGGTGTAGATAGGATTACTGAAGTCGCTTGTCCTACCAAAGTCCTTTAGGTTATCTATCACATTTTTCTAGTTCATCCATACTTTCAACAATAACCTTGATTAGGGAACTGTCATCACCTGTAATATGGTGACATTCAACTATTCTCGGGTCATTCTTTACGGCATCTATAAAGGCATCATAGGCTGTTCCTGGAAGCGATACATTAATAAAGGCCTTTATAGCCCTACCCATAGAGTCAGGATTGATGATAGCCTTATAACCTGATATAATTTTTGGCCTCTTCAAGTCTCTTTACTCTTTCGGATACTGCTAGGCGATGTCAAACCTACTGCTATACCTAGGTCCTTCATAGATATTCTACCATTGTCCTGAAGAATTTCTATGATTTTCGCATCAGTAGAATCCATTCTTTCTTCGTAAGATTTGTCATACTCTCCACCCACTTTACATAATATATTATTTTATTTTTGAAGCAATCATTTCTTTTGCTTCATTTTCATGAGACCTTCTGATAAATCCACCTTATAGATATGAGGATTTTTAATTCTCTTGTGCTGGTTCCATAGGCTGTCCAGCTCTCTTTGTGTATATTCAGTGACCTCTTGAATTGTCTTGCCCTCTCTTACACTTACCATCCTTGAATAGGGGTGATAAGACCTCTCTAAGCTGAATTTTTCGAATTGCTTAGTCTTCCATGTATATACTGGGTCAAAGATTTCTAGAGTCTTTGACTCATCTATTTTTCATCTACCAACATGATAAGGTCGGCTTCAGCCTTACCATTTTCATTGTATATCCTCACAACCTTCTTAAAGCCGGATTATTTTATTTTTTTCAGGATTTTCTGAAATTTTAATCTTTGGAACCAGAAGGCCTTCAGAATTAGTTGCTGCTGCCAGCTTGTATACGCCTCCCAACGAAGGGTAATCGATAAGAAGTAATCAGCTTGGTTCCAACTCCCCAGAATCTATCTTGGCCCCTCCTGCTTTAGTGATGTAATAGTATACTCATCCAAGTCATTAGATGCTGTTATCTTAACATTCTCATAAAAGCCTGCCTCATCCAGAATCCTTCTAACCTCTCTTGATAGATAAGTCAGGTCACCTGAATCTGGTCTTCACACCCTAATGGCTCATGTCCCTTGGCCCTTAGCTCATTAAATACTGTAATGGCATTTTTGATACCACTATTTAGGACATCATATGTGTCTATCAATAATAGACAACTATCTGGATATATGTCAGCATAGGCCCTAAAGGCCTCTAGCTCTGTATCAAACTTCTGTACCCAGCTGTGAGCATGTGTACCTGATCTGGAACATTAAAGAGTTTTTCCCGCCAATACATTTTGATGTTCCCTTGCAGCCTCCAATAATCGCCGCCTTGGCTCCATAAAGTCCTGCCTCTGGACCCTGGGCCCTTCTCAGACCGAATTCTAGGACTGGATCACCCTGGGCTGCATTGCATACCCTAGATGACTTTGTTGCTATTAAAGACATAAAATTCACAATAGAAAGCATTGCTGTTTCGATCAGCTGGGCCTGATAAAGTGGCGCCTTTACCACTAATACTGGCTCTCCAGGAAACATTACTGTACCATCCTCGACAGCATATATATCTCCTGTGAATTTAAAATCCTTCAGAAAACTCAAGAAATCTTCATCGAATAGGTTTAAACTCCTCAAATATTCTAGGTCGGAGTCTTCATAGTGGAGGTTTTCGATATATTTCTACCACTTCCTCAATACCGCAGATAATTGTATATCCACCCTCGCAGACATTCTTCCTGAAAAAAATGTCAAATACTGCCGTATTGTTGTGTAGACCTTTCTTGTAGTATCCGTTCATCATGGTCAACTGATATAGGTCAGTCAACATTGTTAAGTTGTTAGTCATTTTCCTCTCCTTTTAGCCTAAAGTAGTTTATACTTTATAATCTAAAGTTCGTTTTTACATATATATTTTATCATAAATAAGATTAAAAAGCTATTTAATTTTTCAATAATTTAATTTTTGTAATTTTATCCTTATATTCATAATTTTGTTAGAATGAAAATGTATTCCTTTTTAATAAATATTATCTGTTGATTTTTAATATAAAAATAAATTTTTAACTTCTGTATAGACTGTTTTTATTAATATATATTAAAAGTACCAAGCTTTTATGCCTGAGCTTTTTTATCAATACTGCAATATCGACACTTCCACACTCCTAAAGTTAAGAGGGGAACCAATGGTTCCCCTCTTAGAATATGTATTTTACTTTTGTTTAGTTACCTATTTCCCTTGTGAAAGAGAGTCAATTGTACCACTTGCTATAGTACTTTCACCACCTAGTATTACTGACTGACTTATCTTTCCATTTAACCTATCCTTAATGCTATTTGGTATACTTGTCCTATTGACAAGTAGGATAGGCATTTTTGCCCTGGCAGTAACTGCTCCTGCTGACAAGGCATCTATTGAGTTGTATCCATTTGCAAACATAACCTTCTTAGTGTTTGGATATGATTCATCTGCTATGGCCAAGGCAGTCTTAAACCTATCCTGACCTGATAGTCTAGTCTTAGTCTTCGCACTTACCTGGTTTACGACAGAGTCTGAAATAGAGTTAGTGCCACCGACTACATATACCTGGTCAAGATTCCAGGCATTAAACTTGGCTCTGGCATTTCCTTCCAGTTCTCCAGACCTAGTCATGATTACTGGCAATCCCTGGCTTGTGGCAAGTCCTGATACCGTCAAGGCATCTGCATCCTTAGAACCATTGATCAGGATGGCCTTAGATGATTTAGTTATATCCTTGACCTCTTGGGCTATCATGGCAGAAGTTTTCATACCTGTTATTTCCTGCTATTCTTCTAACACTATAACCCTTCTTTCTCATATCTCCTTCTACCTTATAGCTAACTGATGAGCTACCTCCAACTATGATTATATTCTTGGCCTTTAGCCTGGATATTTCATTTAGGACGCTTTCATCCGTAGTATCTTTATTTGTCAATAATATCGGTGCCTTATGAGCATTTGCAAATGATGCTGATACTAGGGCATCTGCATTGTTTTTTCCGCTTGCCAGTATTACAGTATCTGCTGAACTGAAGTATTTTTGGCTAATTTTTGGCTGAGTTTCATACCTGTTGCTACCTGCAAGTCTTTCAGTGCTTTTATTTGAAACTTCTGGTTCATCATTTGTTAAATCACTAATTTTATCAATTTTTTTGGCATTCGACCAGTCAAATACTAATCTAGCGTTTTGACTACCAGCACCCTTAACTAATTTACTATAGTCGCTTTCACCCTTACTAGCTATTGAATCCATTGCATCTACACTTACTTTTACAAAAATTTCATTCTCCTTGGTCTTATTCCTAGCAAATTTATCACCTTCTTGGGAATTTTCTAAGATCTCCATTTAAGTCTGCTTCAGTAATCTCCTTATCTACAATAGCTTCAACCAGTGATGAATTTACACCATTGTCATAAATACTAATCCATATAAATGACCTTTTTACCATATAATTCAATTCAGAGAATGTAAGATAGTACTCAAACTTCCATCTTTTTTCTTTAACGTAGGCTATTTTATTTATAGCACTGTTTCCCATTGATTGAGCCTTATCATATGTCTTATCCATCCTAACTGGAATCGCATATACATTCCCATCTTTAAGGTCTTTTTCTAGTTATTATTTCCTTTACTTTCTGACTTAGCCTTTTCTGTATCCTTTTTATCACCTTCACCTGATTTTTACTCCACCTTTTTAGCATTTAGAAGCGCAAATTTCAATAATAAATTCGCAGTCTTGTAATCGTCAATACTAGCATTGTTATTTTTAAGAACTTCTTTAGCATTCTTTAAGGCACTCATGACGTAGGATTTACTATCATCTGAAATCATACCTTCTGATATCATATGGTTGACTGAGGTCAACATTATACTGCAACAAATCTTTATTTGCCTTTTTAAGCTTAAGATCATCTTTATCTTTTATCTATATCTTTATCTTTGTCTTTGTCTTTATCTTTATCTATATCCTTATCAGTATCTTCAAGATTAGGATTATTAGTATTATCTTTTTATATACCTATAATCAATGCACAATACCGCTGACTGTGTAGAATCCATACTATCATTATTGTATGGATCAAGCCCATTTAATCCATCCATGGCATCTACTTTAACCCTTACATATCTCTTAGGATCTTTCTTTAAATGAATTAATACCTATTTCTATGGTTCTGATAAAAATTCCTTGGAAGTCCCTGTAAGTCAGAGTCATCGTGAGTATCAACAATTTTAGCATCATTCATTTTACCTAAACTAGGGTCAGATAGCGACGGCTCCCATCAGTATCTTTTAAGCGTATCATAGAACCATAATTTTTGTTAGGTGTCCAATCACCACCATATTCAATACCCTTTGACGCTAAATCTAAGCTTTCATTGCCATCTTTTGTCAACAATTAATTTAGCCTTCTTATTCACCGCTTCATTAGACATTGAATTTTCATAAGGTCTTTCAAAATGTCTAGTTGAAATCAAGACATCATAGATACCTTCAGTTAAATTTTCGGAATCAACGTGCTTAAATCTTTAATGTTGGTTTCACTCACTATCCATTTTTGCTATCAAAGAATCCAATATATTTTCCTGTTCATGTTTTTGCTGGTCTGTTCCAGATTTTTGATATAGCTTTCAGCTATTTTTATAACCTCGTCTAATTTCTTTATTGATTCTTCAGTCTTTGTTACCTCTTAAATCTACTGACTTCGCTCTTTTTATCTTTTTCTAAATCGCTCATTTGATCAGGTTTTTTGGTTCACTAGGCTGGTCTTCGGATCTTTTTCCGTATCCATAGAGTCCGCTTCAGCTATAATAATTCTCTCTTTTTGGTTTGAGAAGTTAAGCGCTAAATTAACCTGTTTCTTAGACTTATTTACAACTATCCTACCCTTATCATGATCATTTAATTCCTTAAGACTTCCATCTTCCTTTACAATAAATAACTTGATATCCTTTTTAGATATATTAGCTACTGGCTTTAAGTCACTTTCATTTATATTGTTGACAGCAAAAGGCACGATACCACCATCTGAATGAGCCTCAGTAATAAGTCGTTGTGGTTGTCCCATCCGTTTGGTAGGTCAGCAGGTTTTACCACTCTATCTACTAGGCTTACATCCATCGTAAGGTACCTGCCAATTTTATTTTTATTTAGATAATCTTTAATCTTTTTATCCAAATCTGACACTGGTTCAGTCTTTTAGCTTGGTATCATAATAGACTGTTGGGAAATAAAAATCTCCTCCCTTTCCTAGCCTGTTTATAGATGCATTATAGCGTTTTCCATTAACTATAAAATCTGGGTCATTGATAAGTATCAACAGACTCTTTTTAGATTTAAATTATAGGTATATATATGTCAAGCGTATCACCACTGCTTTAACCTAAATTTCAAAACAAGTTTACCACCATCTCTTAGCTTACTATTATCAATGTATACTACCGAAGAATCTTGTTTTTTTTCACCAAATTTAATCCCTATAGTTTGATTAGTTTCGTCATTTCTTGCAATGTCAGAGTTTTCATCAGGATCACTTCCATCAGTAGTAAATAAAATAGAATCATATGCACTATGTCCCACCTCTCTCTTCAATCCTATATAAATACCTAAATCATCCTGAGGAAAAATATTTAACAGGTAATAGTCGGACTTAAGGGTCTTTCACCTACTTCTCCATTAACAATACTTTCCATTTAAGTATAGCTTGTCGCTAAATTCTCCACCATCTTTCAAGCTAGAGGATCTATCATTAAAACTAAATTATAATTTTTCCTTCCACCTGTTTGTTCCTCAGATACTGCATTTAATTCTATTTTTCTCCTAGCGTATTTAATACTGTCTTGCCTATAGAGTATTCTTGTTTAATGTTATCATGTTTACTAACAGATGTATAATCTATATCCTGATTTAAGGCTAGGTCCTCTTCCTACCGTCAACTACTCTTTTATAACTATAATTCACTAGGGTATTATAATTATTATATTCTTTACTTTCCTTAGACCTTTATTAATTTTATACTTAGTTCATATTTATTATTATCTTTTTCTATTTCCCCATATAAAAATATTGTCCTTATAATCAGATGAGGCCTGTTTGCAATATTTTTAGGCTTTCTACTCATATCTACCAACCCTAACTAGATATATATTTGTTTCAATATTAGGGTAGGTTACATTTTCAGACTCATCTTCACTTAAAAACTATATGTTTCTACTCGATTACCACCATAGACCTCTTTATTATTAAAAGAATCCTCCTTTGCATCTTGAAGTTTCCACTTTCATCTGGTTTGCTCAATCATATACATACTTCTACTATCCAAGTATCCACTACAACAACCTATAAGCCAGTGAAATATCATCCATGTCCAATATTGCCAAGTTTGGTTTTTAGAGGATCTCACTGGTCTTTATTTTCATCCTTAAAATCTATAATATAGTTATCCTGTAACATTTTTATAGTCACTAAAATTTCCATAATCCTTTACAGATTCTGGGTCGCCAAACATAGACCCTAATATTTAGATAATAATTCCCTATTTCTATATTAACAATTTGGTCCCCATGATACTTTTTCACTCAAATTAAAAATATGGTGTTTTTGACACTAAAAACTTCTTTTTCAAGTGTATCTCCAGTGTCGGGTAATTCAACTTGTTTTGGCTGGTCTGAGGTTTGTTCTACGTCGTCAGCAAAAGCAAGCATGCCAGAGACTGGTAGCATTGAAACTGACAGTATGACTGCCAAAAACTTGTTTTTGATATTACTCTTTACCAATTTTCTATCCTCTCTAATTACTTTTTAATACAAAAGTATACAATAATGCTTGTTTCATCGAATAAATTCATATTTCTACTTAAATATTCTAGTATAAAAGCTTCATATTTTTCATTGTAGATCTTTCTTTCTTAAGTAAGGTATCTTCATGTTTTCTATAGTATTCCTTCTTTAATATCCTGTCTAACAGTATCTTTTATATTTTCAAATCTTTTCCGAATATTCTTTCTTTGTGTTTTAAATAGTAATTCTAATTTTCTTGATTAGATAAATTAGTTTTATTCATATCATATCTTTCTTTATGAGCTATCTATCATTATATTGTCCTGATATAGAGTCCTACAATTATCTGGATCTCGTATTTTTGAGTAACTCTTTTGTTTCCTTTACATCTTTCTGTTCCTATAAATCATCAATCTTATCTTCACCTGGTGCAACATTATCTCTTTCTATTGCTTGTAGTATGTATCTTGGTAAGTAGTATATTATCTACTACATTAGATATTAACTTATCTTTTTCCTATCTGTATTTGAGATTTCATCCTATTCTTCTCTTCCAAATAAAGCATCATACTCATTTTTGATATCCCTTATATAATCAGACACCTCTTGTAAATATATTTTATAGTTATCAGTTTTAACAATTATGTTTTTGTCTGCGTATTAACTAAATATAGTAGCAACAGAAGATAATAAGATAAACACTAAAAGGACTAATTTTATATATACTTGCCATAACTTGTTCCTTTTAAAAATTTTAGAGTGGAGTCATCACCCTCCCTAAAATGAATATGAATTACTTTATCACTTCTAAATCTAAATCCTTTTCACTATTTTTCATTACCTTTTATGATAGCCTTCCCATGAAAGTATCTTCTTTCTCCAATGCTTTTTAACCTCGACGCCGTTAAATTCAAATGTATCATCACCATTTATTTCCAGACTTGCCATTAAGATTTAACGCTTCTATGTTTCATGTTATAAACAGCACCCTTATTTTCTTAGTATGGGCTCTCTTAAGCGTATCAAGCGTATAGTCTCCCTTGACTAAAACCTACACCTCTTCAAAGCACTTTTCAGCATGCTTACCCATTCCAGAGAATTCCTCCAGTCTGAATATTTTTCCAAACCTTAACCTTTTACGTTATCAAGTTTTGATCCTTAGCAACTACCAAACTTGGAGTTGCACAGCCTATCTACCAAAACTGCTGAAGCTAATACGCTTGCCACATTTCCTTCTTAAAATTCATTAAAACACTCTCCTTTTTAAAATAATACTTAAAGATACTATTACCTTCACATAGGCAATACGTTTTCTATCATCTATACAGAACTATATATAGGAAATCGTATAATATTTGATAGATCATATCGCCTATAATAAGTATCTCATATATTTATCGAAAATAAAATTCATTATTTTTAGTTATTTATTAACTATATTTAGGTTTTTAAAATTATTGATGCCTCAAATCCATTTATAATGCATACTGCCCATATAAATTTTGAAACCCTACTAAATATTATGTCACCAATATCTTCCCTGTCTTATATTAATATATACAAAATTTACTTAGTAAATCTATTAAACTAGTTTTTAAAGTAAAGTATAGGGGTATAAAAGAGGCCTTGCTCTTTAGCTAATCGCTCCTAGGCAAAACCTCGTATATTCTCTTATCACTTTAAGCTACTTATAGGTCTAGAACTTCATATATACTAGGTCCTTTTTAACTTCCTCTATCCTTGGCTACCCTTTTGATAGCATCTTTTTTTGATAGACCCTCTTCCATTAGTTTGATGACATAGGCCCTCTCATCTAAATTCTCATAGCTATCCTGATTATCAGGTCTTGTTTCATTTGACCTTTCAATTATAAGTATGCACTCTCTCTGGGTCATTATCCTCATAGTAGGTCCCTTACCTGACTTATCTTTGACCTCATATATTCCTCATGTTTCTTGGTTAACTCCTCGCATACGGCTATTTTTCATCACCCAGAATTTTCTCTATGAGTTTTAGACTCTCTTTAACCTGTGTGAGACTCTGATATAATCAGGTCCCTCTCGTACCTTTATTTCTTCTAGTCTCTTTTCTTGCTCTTTTTATCCCTATCCAGGAAACCCTCAAAAGCAAATTTCCAGCTCGGCAGGCCTGATCCAACCAGGGCAATTACAAAGGCCGATGCCCCAGGTAGTACCTCTATGTCTATACCATGGTCTGCATAGGGTTTACCAGGTCCATGGATCGAAATGCCTGGGCATACCTGCATCACTTCAGGGCATATTTATCCCTCTAGTAGCTTATCTATGAGTATGGGTCCTTGGTCACTTGTAACTCATGGTAGCTGGTAAGGGGTTTATTTATTTCAAAAATGATTCAATACCTTTTATCGTGTGTCTGGTATCTCTGCGGCTATTAGGTCGACCTCATTTAGACCCTCAGGTCCTATAGGTGATATCTCTGTTGCCTATTGGTGCAGACAACATACAGCTACCCGCCATATCATATTTTCATTTGCCTTTAGCTCGATAAAGACCCTAGGATTTTTAAATATCTACACTTTGATTAGAATATATTGTTTTCACCTCATCAGTATAGGTTCCATCTTCATTATATACATACAGGGGCTTAATACCTTATCTCCTCGATTTCAGCACTCTTTACATACTCTATAAGGACTATCTTTGGTGCAGAAGCCACCCTAGAGTGGACAAACCTGATCTGCTTGGCTTCTAACTTGTAATTTTCTAGCTATGCCAACATGTCTACCAACCTGTTAGGCCTGTTGACCATAAAAAACTTACCATTTGGCTTGACTAGGTCAGAGGCCACCCTTATTACATCCTCTATATCACTTTTAAACCATGTCTGGATATGGCCTTTTTGTCATTTTCATTTATTAGCCCGTTAGAATGCATATAGGGCGGATTAGATACTACTAGGTCCATCTGACCTTTCCCAAAAACTCCTACCGCATCCTTCATATCCATATTTAGGATTTCTACCTCTGTCTTCTAACTGGTTTAATTTAACAGACCTGGAAGCCATTTCTGCAACTTCATCTTGGATTTCAATCCCTATAATCTTACTGGCTGATGACTTGCTGCCAGCAGGATAGGTATTATACCTGTTCCTGTTCCTAGGTCCACTAGCTTGGCATTTTTCTTAACCCTGGTGAAATTGGCCAGGAGGACAGCATCTATCCCAAAGCAAAAGCCCTTGCTATTCTGTATTATTCTTAGCCCTTTGAACTGGAGTCATCTATCCTCTCATTTTCCAACAAATTTATTTCCATTGTATTGTTCACTTTCAAGCCTACTTTTCTCTTTCAAGTTTTTTCAATTCTGCCAAGGCTTCCTTGTCCAACTTTTCCTGGTTAGCTTGCTGGATATTGTCCTTCTTTGATGCCTTGATAACCTTATAGTCACCCTCAGCCAATACTCCTACAGTCTTGTCTTCAAACTCAACCTTTATATTCTCTAAAAGGTGGTTGACCTCTATAACCTTACCCTTCTTTTCAGTGAATAGGTCTTTTACCAACCAGCCTATTGATGGCATTTTTTTGACTGCATCTGCATATCCCTGGGCTTCATACTTTAGGCAACAGAATAGCCTGCCGCATACACCGGATATCTTGGCAGGATTTAGGGACAAGCCCTGGTCCTTGGCCATCTTTATAGATACAGGCATAAATTCTCCTATCCATGTAGAACAACATAAGGGCCTACCACATGGACCTATGGCGTTTAATATCTTGGCCTCGTCCCTAACCCCTATCTGCCTTAATTCAATCCTTGTCTTGAATATGGCAGCTAGATCCCATTTTACTAATTCTCTAAAGTCTATTCTTCCATCTGCAGTGAAATAGAAGATCAATTTATTCCTGTCAAATGTGTACTCACAGTCAATCAGGTACATTTCTAGCTTATGGTCCTTGATCTTTTCATCACATATATCGAAGGCTTCCTTTGTCTTAACCTTATTTTCTAGGTAGGTTTCTGAATCATCATCACTTGCAACCCTAATTATTGGCTTTAGAGGGCTTATAAGGTCTTCTCTTCCTTTACTCAGTTTTGGACTGATTACTATCATACCATACTCTAGACCTCTTGCCGTCTCGTTGACACTACATCGCACTATATCCAATCTCCAAGTCTCCTGGGTCAAAGTAGTATATCTTCCCAGCAGGCTTGAATCTTACTCCTACTATTTTACCATTAATTTATCACCTCATATATATTTAAAGCCATGGCCTCAATTGTCGTCACAAAGTGACAGTTTGCTGTCAGCTTTGTCTGACCTTCATCCAAAAGGTCCATTATCTGTCCTAATTTCGATATGCTGAGCTTCCTGGCTAATCTTCTTAATAAGTCTAACCTATCATAATTTATAATCAAACCAGGGTCTATCCCCTCTTTCAAGAGTACAATATCCCTTATATAATACCTAAATAAGTCTATCAGTGGTATAGTCCTTGGCATAGGCCTTGAAGTTTTCCCATCCCGGCCAATTCATACTTATTTTATCCATAAATATAATTTCCAAATATGACTCCAAATCCTGCCTCATCAACTTGAGATCTTGACTCTACATATCAAGGTTCTACTTGCACTTCCCTTGAAAATATACTTGCAACCTGGACGCTGGTCATCATCTATACCCTTTTCGGACAAGATAGCCCTTATATCTCTGTTAGTTAGGGGGGCAAACTTGATTTCAAGACACCTGGACCTAATAGTATCCACTAGGGCCTGGTCATTTCTCGTTGCAAGTATTATTATACCATAAGCTGATGGTTCTTCTAGTCTTTAAAAGTGCATTTTGGGCCTGAATAGTCATTTTATCCGCATCATCTATGATAAATATCTTATAGTCACCATAAGGCTTGATACTATATCTCCTATTATGTCCCTAATCTGGTCTATTTTTATACTATTTTTCATTCTTCATTTACATGCACTTATATCACTATTTTTAGCCTAAGTCCTAGGAGGCTTTCACTTTAAAGTCTTCTGCTACCATCTTCTTTCCAACGCCTTCAGGACCAGTTAATAAGTATGCATTTGTAATATTTCCTGTTTCTATTGCCCTTTTTAATTTGGACTTTACAGACACCTGTCCTAGAATCCTTTCAAACATTGGCTACACCATCCTTATAGGTCTTTCTTCCTAGATTCTATAGCAGAGATAACCCTTGAATATATTTCTTCATGAATTTGGTCTACGGACCTCATATTCCTATCTTGGTCAAGGCAATTCACTATGTGCCACTGGTACTTGTCTGCTACAAATTTTTGAATTTCTCACATGTCTTTACCAAGTAGCCCTTGTCGCTCTCGTGGATATCCTTCTCACTTTCATTAGTGAACTTGTTCTTCCTATCCCTAATTAGGTCCTGGCTAACATCCACAGGAACATCCAAAAAATATACCTCTCTTGGCCTTGGTAATTTATACAGGCCATATTCATACTGGTCTAGCCAGTCTAAGAAGTTGGCCCTTTCACCTATATCATCCATCTTAGAAGCTTGGTGGACCATATTGGAAGTTGTGTACCTGTCAGCAATGACAATTCCTCCCTCTCATAGAAGTCCTCCCATTCAGTCTTGCAGGATGCATACCTATCTGCTGCATAAAAAGTTGATGCTATATAGGCATCTCACATCGTCTGCCTTCTTGCCAAAAATCTCCCCTTAGGTACATCTTGACCAGGGCTGACGAAGTCAGATTCGTAGTTAGGGTAAACCTTTGTTACCTTGTAGACCATCGGCCTTGAGTCTATCGTATAATAACTTGGTCTGGGTTGCCTTTCCAGACCCATCTGTCCCACTCTCTATTACAAAAATACTTCCCTGCATTTCTTCTCCTCACTTTATAACCTTTATTGTTTCTAAACTATGGCTTTCCATACCATTAATATCTATATTTATGTCCCTAGCCCTGACCAAAAAGTCTATCAGATCCTGGTCTACAAGTCTCTCCAGGTGCCAAGATTGCTACACCTGGTGGGTAGGGAATTACAAATTCACCACTCAATCCTTCCTAGAGTTCTCTATCCTAGTAGTCCTCCTTGTCAGCATCAAAGGCCTGACTCAAGTCCATGCCCCTTTCTGGAATAGCGACTGGCAGATCAAGGCTTATTGGCCTACTCCTGTATATAGACCCTATGCTTTGGAACCTTTCTTGTCTAGCATGTTCACTGATATCCTCCTTGAAATCAGCCAAGACACTAAAGAGCTTTCTATCTAGTATATCCTTCATTGCAACCAGTGTCTTGTCAAAATCAGACTTGGTATTTGCAATGGTAGCCAAAAAAAGGACCCCACTGTAGTTGGATAGCTCCACCTGTATATTATACCTGTGTCTTAGTACTTTTGCAAAGTCATAACCGTTAATTCCCTTTTCAATAGTATTGACAAATATCTTACTAGGATCGCTTGTAGTAAATACTTTATAGTCCTTCAGGCCGCGCTTAAACCTATATATATTATTCATAAGGTTTTGCATCAAAACCCTACCACTCTTTTCATATATGTCATAGCATACTTCTATGCTCATCAACATCACATAAGATGGACTAGAAGTCTCCACCATAGATAGGACGCTTGTTAGTCTAGCAGTATCCAAAGCTCGTTTCCTATATATCAATATAGAGCTTTGAGTAAGACTAGGTAGAGTCTTATGGACACTCTGGATGACCATGTCTGCCCCACTATATACGGCAGATTTTGGCAATAAGTGGCTAAGTCCAAAATGAGCCCCATGAGCCTCATCAACTATTACCAGCATCTGATACTCATGGGCAAGCTCTACCACCTGATCAATATCCTGACTCATACCATAATAGCTAGGCCTAGTTATAAATACAGCACTAGCCTGGGGATTAGACCTAATGGCCTCTAGATAGTCTTCTGGCCTGGCCCCCATAAGTATATTATTTTTCTTGTCTATTTCCTCTTTAACAAAAATAGCTTTTACCTTAGCTAGAATACAGGCATTATAGGCAGACTGGTGACAGCCCCTATTCATAATTATAGATGACCCTGATTTACAGGCAGTCATTATTGCGGCCTCACTACCACAGGTACTACCATTAACAAGATAAAGAAGGTCTAAGGCCTCCCTATCTACTGGGTCCATATCAGCTAAAAGTATCCTCTTTGTGTTGTCCTGAGACTTCCTTATTACGCCCTGTGCATTGTGGAGGTTGTCAGTTCCCAAAATTTCAGTAGTATCTAATTTGTATAATTTATCCATATACTTATCATAGCCAAGCTTTCTCATAAATTTTACCATACTTGTGACCAGGCATATGAAAGGAAGTCAATTCTGACTTATATATATGGATAATTTTCTTATAGATAGGCATATCCATAAAAAGCTACCTCCAAAGTTTTAACTTATTAAAAACGCCGTCTGTCTATTCGTTATTTTTAAAAGGGTTAGATATTTTATTGCATTAATAAACGTTTCTACTAACTATTATGCCTTAAATTCACCTCTTTGTATACAGGTAATTTATAATGTACTATATGTGACTTTGACTCACTACTTGTGTTTTTAATATTTATTAAAAAGACTCTAGTAAAAACTAGAGCCTAGTCACATGGCTGCGTCCTATTCTCCGCAGGCAGCTTCCCACAAGTACCTTCAGCGCTAAGGAGCTTACTTCTGTGTTCGGAATGGGAACAGGTGTATCCTCCCTTGCTATAGTAACTCATATTATTTGAGATTATACTCTCAAAACTGAATTCTAGTGATATCCAATGATATCCTTGGTCCAAGTCCTCGATTCATTAGTATCAGTAAGCTATACATTGCCGCACTTACACCTCTGACCCATCAACCAGGTAGTCTTCCTGGGATCTTAACCTTGCGTGGAAATCTTGTCTTGAAGTTGGCTTCGCGCTTAGATGCTTTCAGCGCTTATCCCTTCCATACATAGCTACCCAGCCATGCCCTTGGCAGAACAACTGGTACACCAGAGGTATGTCCATCCGTTCCTCTCGTACCAAGGACGAGATCTTCTCAAATTTCTACGCCTGCGACGGATAGGGACCGAACTGTCTCACGACGTTCTGAACCCAGCTCGCGTACCGCTTTAATGGGCGAACAGCCCAACCCTTGGGACCAACTACAGCCCCAGGATGTGATGAGCCATACGATCGGTGCCAAACCTCACCGTCGATGTGGGACTCTTGGGGGAGATAAGCCTGTTATCCCCAGGTAGCTTTTTATCCGTTGAGCGATGGCCCTTCCCTCCAGAACCCATACCCGATCACTAAGTCCCGTATTTCTACCTTGCTCGACCTGTATGTCTTGCAATCAAGCTCCCTTTTGCCTTTACACACTCTTCGTACGATTTCCGACTCGTACTGAGGGGAACCTTTGAGCGCCTCCGTTACCTTTTTGGGGAGCGACCGCCCCAGTCAAACTGCCCACCAGACAGTGTCCCAAGACCAGATTCATGGCTCATGGTTAGAGTCCCAATACTACAAGGGTGGTATCCCAAGGATGACTCCATCAAAACTGACGCCCTGATTTCATAGTCTCCCACCTATCCTGTACATGTAGTATCGAAACCCAATGTCAAGCTACAGTAAAGCTCCATGGGGTCTTTTCCTGTCCTGCATGCAGGTACCCCAAGCGATCTTCACCTAAGGGATTACAATTTCACCGAGTCTGTTGTTGAGACAGTCAAATCGTTACGCTCTTTCGTGCGGGTCGGAACTTACCCTGACAAGGAATTTCTGCATACTTGAGGACCGTTGTAGGTTACGGCCGCCGTTTGCGGGGCTTAAGATCACTGCTTCGATTGCTCTAACAGATCCTTAACCTTCCAGCACCTAAAAGCAGGCGTCAGCTCCTATACATCGTCTTGCGACTTAGCAGAAACCTATGTTTTTGTAAACAGTCGCTTGGGCATTCTCTGCGAGCCCCATTGCTGTGCGACCCTTATCCCTAAGTTACGGGGTCATTTTGCCGAGTTCCTTAACAACAGTTCTCTCGCTGGCCTTAGGATACTCTCCTCACCCACCTGTGTCGGTTTGCGGTACGGGTACCTTTAATCTCGATAGAGACTTTCTCGACAGTGTGAAATCAGCTGCTTCGCTACTTAGTTTCGCTCCCCATCGCGTCCCAGCATTAACTAAACGGATTTGCCTATCTGGTCTCGCCTCAACGCTTAGACACATCAACCAACAGTGCGCTCAGCTTATCTACTGTGTCATCCTTCTCTCAAACGATTATCGGTAGTACAGGAATCTCAACCTGTCGTCCATCGCCCACCGCCTTTCGGCCTGAGCTTAGGTCCCGACTAACCCAGGGAGGACGAACCTTCCCCTGAAAACCTTGGGTTTACGGCCTGAGGGATTCTCACCTCATCTCGCTACTCATGCCAACATTCTCTCTCCCATACTGTCCACGACTCCTTACGGTATCGCTTCAGCCTGCATGGGAAGCTCCCTACCCATCATCTATATGATGCCGTAGCTTCAGTAGTATGTTTTAGCCCCAAAATCTTCGGCGCAGGATCACTCGACCAGTGAGCTATTACGCACTCTTTAAATGAGTGGCTGCTTCTAAGCCAACGCATCCTGGTTGTCTGTGCAAATCCCATCCTTTACCATCAACATACATTTAGGGACCTTAGCTGACGGTCTGAACTCTTTCCCTTTTCGGACTATGAACCTTATCACCCATAGTCTGACTCCTGAGCAAAAAGATAAGCATTCGGAGTTTGATAGTCTTCGGTAAGTCGCAATACCCTAGGACATTCAGTCTGTCTACCTCCACATCTCTAAATTTCAAGGCTAGCCCTAAAAGCTATTTCGGGGAGAACCAGCTATCTCCGACGCTCGATTGGAATTTCACCGCTACCCAAAGTCATCCCCCGCACTTTTCAACGTACGTGGGTTCGGACCCTCCACGAAATTTTTACTTTCGCTTCATCCTGCTCATGGGTAGGTCGCCCTGGGTTTCAGGTCTACGTCATGTGACTATGGCGCCCAGTTAAGACTCGCTTTCGCTTCGGCTCCACACCCTTAAGTGCTAACCTTGCCACATAACGTAACTCGTTGGCCCGTTCTACAAAAAGTACGCGGTCATGCGAATAATGCGCTCCCACAGCTTGTAAGTGTAGGGTTTCAGGTTCTATTTCACTCCCTCTCAGGGTTCTTTTCACCTTTCCCTCACGGTACTATTCACTATCGGTCACTAGGTAGTATTTAGCCTTGGGGTGGTCCCCCTGCTTCCCACAAGGTTTCACGTGTCTCGTGGTACTCTGGATCATATCAAGAACTTTCTTGGCTTTGTATGCAGGGACTTTACCCTCTGTGGTTGATCTTTTCCAGACCTATTCTACTCGCAATAACCTTTCCTTAAGATATGTCCGCAACCCCAATCAGTAGCTGACTTGGTTTGAGAACTCTTCCGCGTTCTGCTCGCCGCTACTAGCGGAATCGAATTTCTTTCTCTCCTTCGAGGTACTAGATGTTTCAGTTCCTAGGTTCCCTCCATAGGCTATGTATTCACCTATGGATACTTGGACATTACTCTAAGTGGTTTCCTCATTCAGAAATCTCGGATCAAAGTGTATGTGCCACTCCCCGAAGCTTATCGCAGCTTATCACGTCTTTCATCGGCTCCTAGTGCCAAGGCATCCGCCCTACACCCTTAATAACTTGACCTTTCAGTTATTAATTGAGATTTTTCTAGTCTATTTCTAGACTGTTAAAGAATAATTAGTTTGTTTTTAATGAGTTTTTCCTCATTCATTTATATCCGTTAGGATATTAAATAGATGTCATTGTATAATTATCACTAGTATTCAGTTTTCAAAGTACAATCTTTGAAGATTCAAAGTGAACCTTCAAGGGAAATTGAAGCAGCAATTCTCCTTAGAAGGAGGGTGATCCAGCCGCACCTTCCGATACGGCTACTGTTACGACTTCACCCGGTTATCGACGCCACCTGCGACGACTTCCTCCCTTGCGGTTGGATAATCGGCTTCGGGTGCTCTGACTCCGTGGTGTGACGGGCGGTGTGTACAAGACCCGGAACGCATTCACCGCAGCATTCTGATCTGCGATTACTAGTAACTCCAGCTTCGTGTAGGCGAGTTTCAGCCTACAATCCAGAACTGAGAATGGCTTTAAGGGATTGGCTCCACCTCACGGTTTGGCAACCCTCTGTACCCCACCCATTGTAGCACGTGTGTAGCCCTAAGCATAAGGGGCATGATGATTTGACGTCATCCCCACCTTCCTCCAGGTTATCCTGGCAGTCTCTCTAGCGCCCAGCTGAATGCTGACCAAAGACAAGGGTTGCGCTCGTTGCGGGACTTAACCCAACATCTCACGACACGAGCTGACGACAACCATGCACCACCTGCCTCAGTCCTGAAGGGAAGGTGATTAAACACCTGTCCGAGGGATGTCAAGCTGAGTAAGGTTCTTCGCGTTGCTTCGAATTAAACCACATGCTCCGCTACTTGTGCGGGTCCCCGTCAATTCCTTTGAGTTTCACATCAGCGTGCGTACTCCCCCAGGCGGAGTACTTAATGCGTTAGCTGCGGCACCGAGGGGGTAACCCCACACCTAGTACTCCATCGTTTACAGCGTGGACTACCAGGGGTATCCTAATCCTGTTTGCTACCCACGCTTTCGTGCCTCGAGTGTCAGTTGCAGTCCAGAAAGCCGCCTTCGCTACTGGTGTTCCTCCCAATATCTACGCATTTCACCGCCACACTGGGAATTCCACTCTTCTCTCCTGCACTCAAGTCCTCCAGTTTTCGCGGCTTACTACGGTTGAGCCGCAGCCTTTAACCACTCGACTTGAAGGACCACCTACGCACCCTTCACGCCCAGTAAATCCGGATAACGCTAGCCACGTATTACCGCGGCTGCTGGCACGTAGTTAGCCAGGGCTTCCTCACGAGGGTACCGTCATTGTCTTCCCTGCAACAGAACTTTCACGATCCGAAGACCTTCATCGTTCACGCGGCGTTGCTGCATCAGGCTTTCGCCCATTGTGCAATATTCCCCACTGCTGCCTCCCGTAGGAGTTTGGACCGTGTCTCAGTTCCAATGTAGCACGATCACCCTCTCAGGTCGGCTACTGATCGTCGCCTTGGTGGCAGTTATCTCACCAACTAGCTAATCAGACGCGGGTCCATCTCCCATACCGCTAACACTTTGATATATCTGCGATGCCGCAAATATATATTATCATGTATTAGTAAACTTTTCAGTATGTTATCCATGTGTATAGAGGGCAGGTTACCCACGCGTTACTCATTCGTCCGCGCTTGGTTTTGCTCAGAATTGAACATTCTAGACTTAGAATACTCAATACTGAGCAAACCCTCGCTCGACTTGCATGTGTTAGGCACGCCGCCAGCGTTCATCCTGAGCCAGGATCAAACTCTCATAAAAAATTTGTTACTGCGCTCAGACTATTGTTATCTCTAAAAGTATCTGGCTTTGGTTTGTTTTGTGGTTTAAATCAAGTAAGTTTGTCTTACATGGTTTAAACGATTAATCAATTGTCCTAAAAGGACTCATTGAATTAACCTGCTGTTCAATTTTCAAAGTTCATTATGTCGTTTTTGACGACTTGTTTATTGTACTATCTAGACATGCATCTGTCAAGTACTTTTTCAAAAAAATATGGTGCCTAGAGGCGGAATCGAACCACCGACACGGGGATTTTCAGTCCCCTGCTCACCGACTGAGCTATCTAGGCTAATATTTGGTGGGCCTAGCTGGACTCGAACCAGCGACCTCACGCTTATCAGGCGTGCGCTCTAACCACCTGAGCTATAGGCCCAAATATTAAAATGTATTTTTCTGGATGGCAGGGGTGGAGGGACTCGAACCCCAGCGCACGGTTTTGGAGACCGACGCTCACCAACTGAGCTACACCCCTATGAGTATATGGTGGACCATCAGGACTCGAACTCATACCTCTATTATGAGCTGCCGCTCTAACCAACTGAGCTAATGGTCCACAATGTTGGTAAAAATCTACCCGGGTATACTGTAGGGTGCCGAAAATCGAATGGTACGAAAGTATAAGTTTCGCAGGATTTTAAGTCCTGTGCGTCTGCCAGTTCCGCCACTTCGGCACTTCACATGGCTACGTCCTATTCTCCCAGGCAGCTTCCCACCAAGTACCTTCAGCGCTAAGGAGCTTAACTTCTGTGTTCGGAATGGGAACAGGTGTATCCTCCTTGCTATAGTAACCATATTGAGATTATACTTCGAAAACTGAATTCTACGTGACATCAATGATATCTTGGTCAAGTCCTCGATTCATTAGTATCGTGTAGCTACGCCATTGCTGCGACTCACACCTCTGACCCATCAACCAGGTAGTCTTCCTGGGATCTTAACCTTGCGGTGGGAAATCTTATCTTGAAGTTGGCTTCGCGCTTTAGATGCTTTCGGCGCTTATCCCTTCCATACATAGCTACCAGCCATGCCCTCGGCAGAACAACTGGGCACACCAGAGGTATGTCCATCTCGGTCCTCTCGTACTAAGGACAGATCTTCTCAAATTTCCTACGCCTGCGATGATAGGGGACCGAACTGTCTCACGACGTTCTGAACCCAGCTGCGTACCACTCTTTAATGGGCGATGCCCAAACCCTGGGACCAACTACAGCCCAGGATGTGATGAGCCGACATCGAGTGCCAAACCTCCCCGTCGATGTGGACTCTTGGGGAGATAGCCTGTTATCCCCAGGGTAGCTTTTATCCGTTGAGCGATGGCCTTCCACTCAGAACCGCCGCATCACTAAGTCCGTATTTCTACCTTGCTCGACCTGTATGTCTTGCAATCAAGCTCCCTTTTGCCTTTACACTCTTCTGTGCGATTTCCAGACCGTACTGAGGAACCTTTGAGTCAGCCTCCGTTACCTTTTTGGGAGGCGACCGCCCCAGTCAAACTGCCCACCAGACAGTGTCCCAAGACCAGATTCATGGCCTCATGGTTAGAGTCCCAATACTACAAGGGTGGTATCCCAAGGGTGACCCATCAAAACTGACGCCCTGATTTCATAGTCTCCCCACCTATCCTGTGCCATGTAGTATCGAAACCCAATGTCAAGCCACAGTAAAGCTCATGGGGTCTTTCCGTCCTGTCGCAGGTACACGGCATCTTCATCACGGATTACAATTTCACCAGAGTCTGTTGTTGAGACAGTCGCCCAAATCGTTACGCCTTTCGTGCGGGTCGGAACTTACCGACAAGGAATTTCGCCACTGGGACCGTTATAGTTACGGCCGCTGCTTTACTGGGGCTTAAGATCACTGCTTCGATTGCTCTAACAGATCCTTAACCTTCCGCACCTCGGTGCAGGCGTCAGCTCTATACATCGTCTTGCGACTTAGCAGAAACCTATGTTTTTGGTGTAAACAGTCGCTTGAGCCAGTCTCTAGCCCCATTGCTGGGACTTTATCCCTAAGTTACGGGGTCATTTTGCCGAGTTCCTCAGCAGTTCTCCGCTGGCCCTTGGGATACCTCTCACCCACCTGTGTCGGTTTTTGCGGTAC
>BNJV01001529.1_pt1 | contig 93456 bp, 127 predicted proteins | sample 8540591 | NCBI WGS metagenome assembly BNJV01 (sample SAMD00202457, study PRJDB9452) | human saliva metagenome | host: Homo sapiens | reverse complement strand
TTTCTCTTGAAATTATATTTCTCAAACTAACACGATTTGTATTTTCCAAGAAAAATTTATCTGACAGATGTTTTTCGTGCAAATTCCATCAATATATCATAACTTTCAATTAAAATTAGTTTTTACTATCTCTCATCATCATATCTGTCCAAGTTAACCTTTGTGAAGTAATGCATCCGTCATATATGTAGGGCAAATATTCATACTAACTTCATCTTTACCTAATAGCATAATGGCAGCAAGATTGTATCCCTTTTGACCTGTTGCCAAAATCTAGTGCATAGCAGTCCTGAGCTTACAAGCAGCTCCTGATCTGACATTTCTGCCCAAGGATGCTTCCCTCCAGCATTATTTACTGCCATCCTACGGACTTTAGGAAGTAAACCAAACGTGAAAATCATCTATTGTTGCATACGGATAGATTCTACGCTCAGTAAAAATCTCCTGCTTGCGAATATACATCTGAGCAATCTGCGAAGTAGAAGTTACCTTTACATCTGCATCATCTACACGATCATAAATTACTTTTTATAGCTATGCACCTCGAGCACTTGGTGGAATATGAATGTGAATGATGGTTTTTCCTTCTTCATTTTTATAATTTCAGGAGAAAGATAGATTGTAGGGCGAAAAAGCAATGGATTGCTGACTACACTTATGAAATTTTTGACCATATCAGGAATTGCTTTTTCCGGTATACCCTTAACTTTACCATTGTCTAAGACTCCCAAAAATATATCTCCACCAAATCTGTTTAAAATGAGCATACAGACTCATAGGTACTCATTTTTCAATACCATTTCCACAACGCTTAAATTCAACAGCAACGGTTTCGCCAATTTCAAGAATTGAGTCCAGTTTATTTATATCCATTACATCACCCTTTTTACTACTTAAGCTTTCATATTCCTTGTTTTTCAGGATTATTCTACTATCTTCATAAATTAAAGTCAAATTTTCTAAGTCTTTTACTTCTGCTACCACAGATCCTTTATAAAACATCTTGTGAACTATCGTAATAAAGTACAAGCAATAAATTATAATTAATTCTCCATCAGCCCTTTTTAAACGAACTCCACCTCTATATGTATTTACAACACAGGTAAATTTCTGCCCACATTTAGGGCATTCAATGATATGGTAGATAATGTCATCCACCCAGTACCCACCCCAGCTTATAGCCATCTACGGGGCAGGTGCCATCTACTAGCAGAAAAACCGTCTTTTTCAATCAGCTTTCCAATGTAAGCTATAGTTTTTTTCATAGTCCTTGAGACTTAAAGTTTTGAACTAAAGTTATCTTTCTCACAAAAATCCGTCACATCTTACGCCTCCATGGTGTATTCAGTTAAAAATAAACTAATATATTGTAACCAAAACATTTCCATTTATTTCAAAATCTGCTTTGTAAAAATCAATCAAATCCTCGAAACATTTGTGGACTTCCTTCTTTATTCCTTCAAAAATCAAGATCCTTCTCCCAGATATCAGGATAAAGCTCGGCCTTTTACAGGTTTTCCATATCGAGATTATGTAACGCTCCCACTATATCAAAGTCTCTAAGGCAGAAAGAATGTCCTCCACCCTTTCTTTTTCTGTATAAGCGGTAAATTCAGATATTTCTTCAAGTGAAGCCACACCTACAACTGCCTTCGCTTAAAGGATCATCCCAGATAGGCTCTTGACCGCTTACACCGGTTAATACGAAATGAAGTATATCCCACATTTTATCGATATCAAGCAAAATCTCTGCCTCTTCATTCCACTCTTCAACATCTTCAAGCAGCTCATCTTCTTCACCATCAAAGTTCTTCATTGCCTTTTAAGTTCTCATCGCTTAAACACTGATAGTTTGCTATTAATCCCATTTATTTTCCTCCTAATATAAGTTTAGTACTTGTTTACAAAGCCTCGAGCAGCCTTTATCATTTATTTTACTCATTCTCTTATAATGGCTTATTGTACTCTCTTGGGGTACATCTACATAATTGTATCAAAACATATAGTTGATAAACACTATTCTGTCCTTCTACTTTTTATGAAGCCTGCTGCAGTGTAGATTTCTGTGTCTCTATGAGCATCAGCATCAACCAGTACCATCATCTTAGATTGCAGGTTTAATCCTATTGCTTTTTACAAGAAGAGCAAGCTCATAACCCTGATCATCTGTACTCAGGTTTAACATAAATATCATAGGGTTCATTTTGCTCAAAACTATATGTTACATCAAGATATCCTATCAACTGGCCGTCTTTTATGAGCAAGCAATACCTGAAACGGTCTTTAGTCGAAAGAATTCCTATCTGCAGTCCAATATGTTTCCTGCTATGAAGTTCACAGTATTCTTTTCTCCATTTTTCAGTATATAATTCAATCCCACCTGTATCCAAGATGAGGCGGCATATTAGTATGAACCATCTTTTTGCTGTTCAGTATCAAAAACGACATCTCTTAGAACCCTGCAGTATAAGTAGAATTTTTGGATTAATAACAAAGTCTGCTCTTATAACCCTGATACTTCGCTCTCTCTAAGTGCAATAACATCCTTCTAAATGCTTCCTCATTTTTGTAAATCCTATAAGCATTTTCAATATAGTTTTTATCGGAATAATACTCCACACAAATATTCCTTTGTACTTCCATTGTCAATCAACCACAAATGAATACTCATCTTTTCTTTTGTAACTGCACCATAGAGATTGTTTTTATCATATGCATGAAATGCGGATCATAGCTACAATGGATTATCTGCCAATTCTAAAATAAAGTCCAAGTATTCTTCAAAAGATTTGATTTCAAATATTTCCATTTATTCCCCTTAATTTAACCTAAATCATTCTTGTAACATTATTACTTGTTGATTCGGCAGATCCTCTCAACCACATCTTCAAACTCATACCTTCTACTAAATTTCTCGTCCATATTGTCTATATCCTCCAGTAAAAGCTCGTTTGTACAGCTATCCATATTTACTATATCCACGCTATAAAAGTGTAGGTACTCTTCTATCTCTTGTATAAGTAAATCAACCTCTTTAACCCCTGATACTGACTATATCTAGATCACTTCTTTCAAGCGCAGTTCCTCTGCTTCTTGAGCCAAATAAAAGAACTTTCTGTCACCAAAGTCTCTACAGAGTTTTTGCTGTCTATTACTTCTTCTACTTTCAAATTATCACCTTCTGCCAACAAATTAGCCCTCCCCTGATAACAATTCTCAAGCCAACAAAGCCACTACCCTAATCTTTCGATAAATTCTTTGTCAATTTCATCTACAGTCATCTCTGTATAATGCTTGTATATCCCTATTATATGCATTAGTTAATAAACAAGCAGATATGTCTTAAATTCTTCTGCAGTTTTTACGCTATAATCAAAATGCTTTTGTGAGTTCCTCCGGAGCAATCTCCCAATCAGAGAGGTACCTATTATTTCAAAAATGAATCATTATAAGCTTCCAAATTTTTGTTTCTCTAGCAGTTAAATACTAGTCAATACAGTTGTCAAAGGCATAATAGAACATTGGATTACGTAAGTGGAAACGAATTTCTCTCCCTGTTGTGAAAATTTATGCGTCAATTATATAAGACCTACGCACATCATCCATAGTGTAGGTATGTCCATAGTTTTCACTCGTAGTTTGAATATATTTATAAATTGTTTCTTTATCAAAATGTCCGTTTATGGCAATCAACGCCTCCACATACCATCTTCATACTTAAACGCCATTACTGCACTGTTTTTGTACTTACTTTCAACAGGAATTAGGGTGCAGTTCTTTTCTTAGGTTTCTTCTTAGGCACACTGATTTTATCTAAGAACTTATTCAGATTGTCACTTCTTTTCTTTAGAATTTCATCATCAGCTCCCAATTCTCTTGCAATTTCCAAGTCTTTTCCGCTCTGTATTGCTTCATTGACTTCACTTAACAAATCCTCCTTTAGTGCGCCTACTTCCCAAAGGCAATGTGCAAGACTAAACAAGACATCGTATCTGTCCTCATCTTCCTCAGCAAGAAGCAAATCATTTTTATATCTTCAGGTTCCTCACCGCATTAAACGCTCAAAAACTCATCCTTAGTATCCCAGGACGCATCATTTCCAAATATAGCAGCACTCCAAGTCTCCTATTGTCCCTCCTCAACAACTCTTTGTTAAGTTCTACTTATACTTTTATACACTATCTATCATGTCGTCAACTCCCTAATAATCATTATATCACATATATTATTATATTTAAAGAAAAACAGTAAACCTTTTTATTTACTATATCTCTGACATTTTGAACTCTGTGCAAAACATTTTTCTCATTTTCGTGAAAAACTCTTGCAAAACATTTCTCATTTCGTGAAAAACTCAGAAACATTTCTCATTTTCGTGAAAACCTATGTAAAACATTTGCTAATTTCGTGAAAAATGAGTTATTATATAATATAGAAAAACGCTTATTTAAGGCATTTATATAGATTGCAGGAGGAAGAGGGTTTTTAAGAGGAAAAATATATTCCAAACTTTTGGATTGGAGAGAATTGCTCAGGTGAAACCGCAGTTATGCTGAAGGGGCAAGAAGAATCGAAAAGCACCTTAGCCTTGGAGTTTGCTAAAATGAATATGAGGACTATATCCTACTTGATTTTGTTAAAGAAAATAATGATATTAAAAAATATCTTTTTGGAGAATCTCAGTGATTTAGATGCTTTTCTTCAGGAATTTATTTTTGCTTAAAGGACTTAAAGAAAAGAAATCTGTAATAATATTTGATGAGGTTCAACTTTTTCCCGCAGGCAAGGCAGGCTATTAAATATCTTGTAGCAGACGGCAGGTACGATTATATTGAGACAGGTTCTCTTATTTCTATCAAAAATGTTAAAGATATTTAATTCCTTCAGAAGAATATAGGTTAAAGATGCATCCTATGGACTTTGAGGAGTTTTATGGGGCTTGTGGAGATGAGGTAACTATGCTCGTGATTGAGGATAATTTTAAAAAGAAAAAGCCTTTAGGCGAAGCCGCACATAGAAAAATAATGCAAACCTTCCGTACTTATATGGTTGTTGGAGGTATGCCACAGGCTGTAAAAGCTTTACTGAAGGCAGACCCTTTTGATCGTATTGATTTTTATTAAAAAGAAACATTCTTGATTTATATGAGTCTGACCTAGCGAAATATGATGATGAGAACAAAGAAAAAGCTTCTGTTATTTATAAAACAATTCCTGAACAGCTTGAAAACAAAAACTCACATTTTTAGATTCTCGCTAGTTGATAAAAGTGCAAGATATAAAAACTATGTAGAAGCTGTTAACTTTGTTGCAGAATCAATGATAGGCAATGAATGTATAAATGTAACAAAGCCCGAAATTATGCTTGAACTTTTTGCAGATAGAAGTAATTTTAAGTTATATCTTGGAGATACAGGGCTTTTTAGTCACACAAATAATGAGAAATGCTGACGAGACTGATGAAAATCTTTACAAGTCACTAATTTTTGATAAATTAAGCGTTAATCAGGGAATGATAAATTGAGAATATAGTTGCTCAAATGCTTAAAGTAAGTGGGTATGACCTGTATTTTCATGAATTTCTTTACATATGCCTAATGGCTCTGATAAAGATATGAAATAGATTTTATGATTGTAAAAGCAAGAAAATCTGTCCGATAGAGGTAAAATCATCAGGATATAAATCTCACAAGTCTTTGATTATCTTATCGATAAATACAAATTAAAGACTTCGGGACAAATATATATATATATACTAAGGATTTTAAAAGAGGAAGATGGTATAACATATATTCCACTTTATATGGCAGGACTTTTTGTAGATAAGGCTTATAATTCCACGACTAGTGGCGGATTATAACTTTATCCATAAGAGATGTGCGCCGCTAGGCACTTAAAAAGGACAGTAAACCTTTTAGGGGTTTACCGCCCTTAGCTTGTTCTATTCAAGAGAATCAAAAATCAAAAGGCTGCTGCCTTGGTATAGTTGAGCTGCCTTTTGCCTCAGAAGTCTGTCTTTGTGGCATTTAAGTTAGAGAAGTCTCATCCAGCCCATTGGGTTCTCCTCAATCTCAGGGAACCACACGGAGTCCAATTGCTTTTAGTCTTAGGGTTTAGAAAGGTACTTGATATATCTCTCTATCAGCTCATTATTTATACCGAGTATCTCATTATTGGTTACATACTGTCCCCATTCTATCTCATTTAGGGTACCTACCTTACCATCTCCTAAGCTCTCCTTAAGTTCATCAGTGAAAAATCTCTGACTTTTCCTTCATCAGCTCTCTTATTATATTCTCTGAAGAGAACCAGATGGGTAATCTCATCCCTGTTTGCCACTTGAAAAATGGTACTTGTAGCCGTCATCTCACCCTGTCTTGCAAGGGTGTAGCTGAAACCACTGTAAAAATAAATACCCTCAAGAATATAGTTCGCCATCACCGAACGCACAAAAGTTCCCGGGTACTTGGATCATCTGAAAACCTCTGGTACATATCAGCTATGAATTTGTTTCACGCTAAATAAAAATCGGATCTTTCACGCCATTCATCATATATCTTATCCTTGTTACAGGATTGGCAACAGTGTCAGGATGTAAGAATAACTCTAGGGCATGGATTCTCCCGAAAATGCCTGTATATTAAGGAGGATGACACCTCTGCAGCAGTTACATATCTTAGCAAGGTGAGGCAGGTTCTCACACTGAATTGAATCAAGCGAAGTTAAGGAAAGAAATAATCTTGTCAAAGGCTTTTTCTCTCTCCCGCAGTCAGATATGAAAACTGCTTAACATCCTCACCGAGCGAGATTTCTCAGGTATCCAGAAGTTATTTAAAGATGGTGCGGTACATTACATTTGCCCAGTCATATTTTTATACGGTTCCACTCTCTGAGGTTGGTGGTATTTCCATTTAGAATGCCCTCAGTACCTCTTTTACCCAGTTCATTAAATATCTCTTTTCCATATAGTCTCCATTCCACAGGCACCTTCAGGTGGCAATATTGCAGGTGAATAAGTTTCACTCTATCAGCTTGAACAGCTTGTGCACTCATCCATTTCAAGCGACCTGTTTCATATAGCAGTAAATTGTCTTGATGCCTGACTTAAAAGATTCCACATACAAATCAGAGATATCCTTTTGCCTTAACATCAGGCGCTGATGTAAAGATTAAAAGACTGCGCCTGGTCAATATGCTCTGCCTTTGCTGCACAGGCCTTATAGACCATAATTGGTTTATATAATGCGCTTCTTTTATAATACCAAAATGTCTCATCATTTAGCTCAGGTGCTGTCTTAGTGTGAAGCTTCCTCTTCTTCAACAAAGAACTTCTTAAATATAGGATCGATTCCTGCTGTAGTGCCTGCTATGTTGATGTGCTTCCTGTTGGGGGCTACAGCCATATAGAGATAGCTGTTTCTAAGCCCGTATTTCATTACATCCTTCTTTAGCTCCTGCCATCTCTCAGATACATAGCCTCTTTCGTCAAAATACTCTCCTGTCTGCCATTTGAGCCTCTCAAATTCTGCATAGGCTCCTTTCCTCAGCTGCTCCAGACGCCTTTTCATCGCATTGTAGGTTATTTCTTCAAAGAGCCTGTCTGCTTCTTCTATGTGCTTTTTCATTTTCCCAGGCTATGGCATTTTTAGCCAGATAATGATGGTATCTGCTCACACCAAGCCCCACAGCTCGGTATTTAAGCGAGGTAACCTCTGCATCAGCCACAGGGAATATATTAAGGGTAATTACATTGTCAAGCATTCTTATCTGAGAGGCACATTGTCCTTAAGTTCATCAAAAGCCACATTTCCAAGGTTGATTGAATTGAGGTTACAGGTCACCATTCCTGATTCCACTGTTGTAACTATCTTTTGACTTTCCATTTTCAGATACGATTTCTTCCGAAGCAAACTTGGTTTCACCTATATTCTGAGCTATCTCGTGACAAAGGTTGAGCCGTATATCATACCTGCGTGACTGTTTCTGATTGGCCTGTTAACAGTATCCCTAAAGAAGATAAAAGGTGTACCTGTTTCCACAGCACTCTTCATTATCTTTTTCATTATGTCAAGAGCAGGACCGTAATCTTGCAAGTCTGTTATCATTTTCTACAAAGCTTATATCTCTCAGAAAACTCCTTGTGTTTCTCATCCTTACTCGCAATAATCTTCCAAAGAAAAATCCCATCAGCTTTTCAACCTCGTGAGGACTGCAAAAGGCTGAAATCCTGCCTGTTTATCAGTCTTTCCATAAAAATATCAGGTATGCTTAGAGGCAGGGAAGATATCGTCAGCCTCCTTCCGTCATCACCGTTATTGGTTCTAGGTCAATGAATTCAACAAGTCCTCATGCCAGACATCGAGGGTGATGGAAGCACCCGCCCTTCTTCCAAGCTGGTCTACTGCAACTGCTGTATCATTGTAAAGCTCACCCAAGGAATAACTCCTCCTGAAGCATTGCTAAAGCCTTATATCACTTCCAAGGCTTCTGACCTTGCCAAGATAGATGCTCTAAAGCTCCTCCGTGTTTAGATACTTTGGAAAACCCTTGAATTGACACTCGAAATGACCAAAGATTGTCTGAAACAGTGTTTATAAACAGCTTGAAAGCTGGTTAAATGTTGTACCTGCATTGGCAAGAGTAGGTGTTGCACCATCATCTTAAGCTTGCTAAGTAAGTCATAGAAAGTCTTGCATAATGCACCTTATCCTCTTCTACGCTTGTAAGGTGATGTAACAGCTATAAATTCTCCTGAGGAAGCTCCAAACTCTCTCCATCTCTTCCCTGCACCAGGTAGCGGTCTGCAAGTAGCTTCACCCCTCATAATTGAAAAGGAAGTCTCTGTCAGGATCTATGTAGTCAGCCAATTTTCCTTTGTGCTTTACTATACTTAGTAACAAAATCCTCAGTATATATCCTCTTTCAACAAGCATTTCTACAAGCTCGTTAAAGTCGCCATAGCCAAAGGTCTTGTAGTTACGGCTAATCTAGCTTTGTGAAAGGTCAAAACAAAAACAGCCTCACAAGCCACATACTGCCACTTGCTGTTCATCCTGTTTAGGCTCCACCGTTTTCACCCTCGTCATCAAACAATGACCCTCTCGATATAGGAAACGAATGAGCACCTGCTGAATTTCTTTTGGTGCTCATTCCATTTTAAACTGAATCTTGGAGTCCATTTCAAGTTCCATAGATCGCAGCCATCCAGTCCTTCACAGGCAAGGGGCTACCATCTTCTTGGTCTTTTTCAACACAAAGATTCTCATATTTACTGTTACGCTTCTTTATCAAAATGTCCATATATATTGTGCTTCCTTTTCTTTTTAGTACTACATTTTGATATTATAGCCTGCGGAGATGGTTTTGTAAACCTGTTGAAATATTAAAACTCCTCTGCCTGTTATATGTATCATTTTACAAAATCATATTGTAAGTAATATTACATATAACGTCAGAGGAAAAGAATTATTCATATTTCAAACACTTTTAATATCTACTTGATACCAAAGCACAGACCGCAAACTTCCATAACTATTAGTCTATATAATCACACTTTTATAAATCTGATTTAATAAAAATGTTAAAATCCTCCATTATATGGACGGAATATATAAGGAATTACCAGCTTACCCTTTTTATTTATAAATCCAACATTAAAGTTTTTATCATATACAAATGTCAACTTCACTAAAGTTTCCTCCTATCTCATAATCTTCCCCGCTATTAGACTTTTTAATTTTTATAAATTTCCTTCTTATTTACATATCCAGAATTTCCATCTTTTGCTTACAAAATGCTAGTCCCTCGCTAAACTTTCTATTACATCATATTTTATTGGTATTACAACCTTACCCCTTATTATTTATAAAGTCTCCACTTATTCCCCATTTTTACAGCCGCTAATCCTTCACTAAAATCATAGCCCATATCATATTTAAGCTTTATGACTTCTTTTCCTTTTTATTAATGTAACCATATTTACCATTCCTAGTGTATCACCGCTAGCCATTATTATAAATTACCTCCTCAAAAACGGGTTCCCAGTCGCACTTTACTCTAAAACTACCTTACCTTTTATTAATATAGGCATCACCCTTTGCCATCACCCACCTTAGCCAGCCCCTCACTAAACTCTCAACCCAACCATATCTTAAATGGTATTACCACCTTACCTTTTTATTGATATAACCCTCATTCATCATTTTTCATTACAGCTGCAAGACCTCTCTATGGAAATAAGTACAGTCATCATTATAATTAACCCTAGGCAACTCATACTTTAACGGTATAACCTTTTTCCCTTTTTGTCTTATATATCCACAGTTAACTCCATTATCAACTAGGGCTGCTCTTCACTAAATCCTCAATAGATCACGGTAGGACTCCTTTCCTTTGAATATTTTATTCATAGGTATTTCTACCTTACCTATTTATATATAGCCTTGGTAGTAGGCAATAGTCCTTCCTTAAATTTCATACCTATTTGTCAGGATAGTTGGAAGCGAATCATTATTGCCTTCATCTGCTAGAAGCTTAAAGTCAATTTCTGCCCTGACTTCATTCGGAAAACTTGTGGCAGTAACAAGGCTAAAGCAAATACTGTTACCACTGTTATCTTTTTCACTGTTGACAGAATATTAATTCTCATATCTGATTTCTCCCTTCATTTATAAAAATTGATTAAACGACTCCTATTTATTTCTATAATGTTTTCTTATCCTGCGTCTGCCAATAAACATAGTCTTCCCAAACCCTCGTCCTGCCACAGCTTCTTCATTAATCTACCTCTATTAGCTCATGTTCTTTTAGGGTACTTTCACCCGAATGTACTGAATTGATTCTCCTTTCAAGCTCAGCCATATTTTCTCTGCTATAAAATGGATCCGCAGATAATTCAAACGGAATACGATTTTCTCTGGCTACCTTTTTAAGAAAAAAATATTAATAGCAGTTGACATACTAAGCCCTATATCATTGAATGTTTTTCTGCATTTTCGCTTAACTTCTTCATCTACACGTAAACTAATCTGCAGTCATATAATCACTCCTTTCATAGTATAATTATATAATACTCAACAAATTTTTGCAAGCATTTTAATATACATAGTGCTACAACATTGAGTTATAAATACCCCTTCGCTATCTTACTGATATAGTCTTCCTTTAACTTCCGTATTATGTCACTGACTTCACCCGATATTATCATAAGTTATTTCTAAGCATTGTGCTGATATAGTTACCTTTTTGCCTTGCTATACAGGCAGTTGCAAAAGTCATTGTAGCTGCATAGGGTTCATATTTATAGGATGGATCTGTAAGTACAGGCATAGAATAGTATGCATTCTTTTTATTTTTCAGGTCAATGTACCATTTTCCACCGATATATTTTCTAAATGTCTCACCAATATAAATCGTAAGATAATCAAGCATCTTACTATCTGCGATTAAGTCTTTAATCTCCTATAGTTAGCAAGAATCCAGCCTTCAATTTCATCCAGTGACTCAATACTGTAATCAAGCTTTAGGTTCTGCTCTTTTGGCAAATTCTCCCGTAAAATAATCCATCTTAAAGTCAATCAGAACAAGCCATTCCTCAAAAATCATCCTGTGTATATCCCATAAGTTAAACTCCTTCACACCACTATTTCTATTATACGCCTTACACTTTTAACAACACTATGCCATGTTAATTCACCAACATAATAGTTCTCTTTTCTATAATTTTCCCACCAAGTAATCATTGTATTATAATCATATACAACTTCAATAATCTCCTTTAAATTTTTGTATTTTATCTTCTGAACAACGATATTTACAAGTTGCATTAAATGCATTTTTTAGCATATTGAAATCAATATTATTTTCATGCGTTTCTTCTTGCCTTAACAGCAGTCGCGGTTTTTATCACAAAAGCACCTCCGTATATTGTCTCACCTCGTTCTTCAAGTTTCATTATTTTTGCATATTCCATAAGCTTATGTATATCTTTCTTTTTATCAGAAAAATATGTAGTAATAGCAGATTGAAAAATCTGAATGTCCATCTGTTTTCTTCTCTTTTATGATATCGCAAATACATCTTTCTTTATCATAAATTCTAACTGTATTGCCCGCAAAAGTTTTAGCATTTGTTAAACCAAGTTCTATCCACTCCGGCCTTACAGTATGAACTATAACTCCTACACCTTTTAGATGCTTACTATTATATCCCCTTACTACACTTACCACCGGATTAAACGGTTCTCTATCAGTAAGGCTGTGAAGATACAATGCTGTCTCATTTGAGAAAATAATTTTTCTATTTCTAATTTGTAAAGAATATAATTTATCTTCCCAAGCATCAGGTGCAAGATATACTCCTGAAGCCACTTTTTCCATTTCATTTTTCTTAATATACTCCATCACAGTGTATTTGGAAAAAATCTTTATTTTGAACATCCACAATCCGAAGATAGCCATTCTGCTCTTCAACAATCTGAGACAAAAATACTATTATAATCCATATCTTTACTCCTTTCGCTACAATTTTAATATTTTATAGCGAAAAGTCAATTTCTTTTTCGCTATAATTTTTAATATTTTGTAGCGAAAAGAAATCGCCGGTATATAACCCACTATACCAGTCGCAAATACAGTATACATATACTCTTTACTACATTCTCCTAATTACTAGCCCTCTATTATTATAATTAATCAAACAGCCGCTAACTATGATGTCCTTCTCTTCATCAGTCATAGCACCCAAAGACAGCTCTATCTCCTTAGTTCCGTTTTCATTTACTATCACATGCCTTCACTCTGCTATCTCCATTTTCAATAGCTGACTTTATTCCCTTTGATATAGATGAGTCTCCCTTTATGGAAAGGAATATTTTCGTCTTCATAGATGAACGAATCATACCCCAGTTCATCACATTTGAGCGGTAACGCTTGGTGGCATAGGCTTTTCGCAATATTGGCAAGACCTCCCAGTACACGCTGGCAGCTTGCAGCCTGCTCCCCTGCAGAACCATCCCCCGGCTTTACTGCATAGATGGCGCTTCCTATCTCTGTGAGCTCTGCCTTGAAAGTCCCTCATCATAGGCCTGTAGTATAGCAATTGCCTCATTTAGCTTATCATCGGTAAAAAGCCTTGCCATGCTCCTTTCCTCCTCCATACTCCTAACCTTCTTTGCCTCGCCCATAGTCAGGATCCTTTCTCGAAAGAGTGAACTCAGCAAGACCAAGTGGGTTTTGAGCGGTAAGAGCTGGTTTCACCCGAAGGGATTAGTTCATCGGTAGTAGTAACAGGATCGTGGATTTCTGATACTATCTTGATTAAGATATCATCTGCAAGCCTCTCCATCTGTGGCCAAGGTACTATATTAGGTCCGTATTTAAGCTCAGCAGAAAAATCAGGCCTTCCTACTCCGTTAAATACCCTGTTATCATATATCTTTCCGTCAAAGAAATACTTTGGATGGCTGTATTCCACATCTATCTCACAGGCAGAGGTAAGCCTTCCTTTATTTGCTGCTGTTGCAGCTTATGCTTCTTGCATCCATAAGGGCAACAGAGGCCATCTGTCCACTTCCAGGCTTGCTACCTTCCCTGCTTGGGAAGTTTCTTGTAGAATGTCTTATGGAAAATGCACCATTGGCAGGCACATCTCCTGCACCAAAGCAAGGTCCGCAAAAGGCTGATTTAACAAGGGCTCCTGTTTCCATAAGAGTGGCTACGGTACCGTTTCTTACAAGCTCTATATATACGGGCTGGCTTGCAGGATAAAGACTCAATGAGAACTCATCATTTCCTATGTATTTTCCCTTGAGGATGTCTGCCGCTGCACATAGGTTCTCAAAACCACCGCCTGCACAGCCCGCAATTATTCCCTGGTCTACCTGGATTCTACCATCCTTAATCTTGTCAGTTAGCTTAAAGTTGATATCTTTTCCAAAGCTTACCTTTGCCTTTTCTTCAACCTCGTGCAAGATATCCTTAGGATTCTTGTTTACCTCGTCTACCAGGTAGGTATTGCTTGGGTGGAAAGGCATTGCTATCATAGGCCTTATTTTACCAAGGTCTACCTCTATAAGTCCGTCATAATATGCAGGTGCACTAAGCCTTAGCTCCTTATAGTCATTTGGGCGGTTATGAATCTCATAAAACTCCTTCACCCTCTCATCTGTTTCCCAGATTGATGAAAGGCAGGTAGTCTCGGTTGTCATAACATCTATACCTCATTCTGTAATCTACGCTAAGATTTTTTATACCATCACCTATGAATTCCATTATCTTGTTGTTTACATAGCCCCTGTCAAATACCTCGCCAATGATGGCCAGGGCTATGTCCTGAGGACCCACACCCTTTACAGGCTCTCCCTGTAAGCCTTACTGCTACCACCTCAGGACAGGCTACATCATAGGTCTGTCCTAAGAGCTGTTTTACAAGTTCAGGACCGCCCTCTCCTATTGCCATGGTTCCAAGTGCACCGTATCTGGTGTGGCTGTCTGAGCCAAGTATCATCCTGCCACCGCCTGCAAGCACCTCCCTTTGCAAACTGATGAATGACAGCAAGATTAGGTGGTACATACATACCTCCAAACTTCTTGGCAGATGAAAGTCCGAATAAATGGTCATCCTCATTTATGGTGCCGCCTACCGCACAAAGTGAATTGTGACAGTTGGTAAGGGCATAAGGCACAGGAAACTTCTTTTATCCCTGAGGCTACTGCTGTCTGTACTATACCCTACAAAGGTTATATCGTGGGAGGCAAGGCAGTCAAACTTAAGCTTAAGGTTCTCCATATCCTCTGATTTATTGTGAGCCCCTCAGTATGCCATAGGCTAGAGTATTTTTCTTCGCCTCTTCCTTTGTTATGCTTACTCCCAGCTTACTCAAGTCTTTCTTTTTATGTCGGCTCCGTCTTCATGACTTCACCATTTACTACAAAATACTCCATTTTCTGATAATCTAATCATATATTCTCCAATCTGCCGTCTTAATAACGGATATCAATTACAACAATTTCGGTTTACAAACTTTCTGAATAAAAGGTCTGAAATCAATATTAATATAGTTTATATTTACTGATTTTTCATATAATAAAAGCATTTTTAAATAATTATCAAGTATACCACTTGTCATAATTGGAAAAATCTGTAATAAAAATTAGTCAGAAATACTAACCATATCTAACCAGGAGGTAACTATGAGGCATCTTATAAGTCCACTTGATTTTTCAGTAGATGAGACTAATTTATATTTTTGACACTTGCTGGTGACATATACAGAAACCCTGAAAATACAAGGATATCTGATTATGGTAAAAATTAGCCACTTTAGTTTTATGAGCTGAGCACACGAACCCGCCTTTTCATTTGAAGCAGCAATGCTTAATTTGGGCGGTAGTGTTCTCGGTTTTTCTGAGAGTTCCTCAAGTCTCAGCAGCCAAGGGAGAAACTGCAGCCGATACAATAAGGGTAATCTCTGCTTATGCTGATATCTGCGCGATGCGCCATCCCAAGGAGGGAGCACCCCAGGTTGTTTCAATGCATTCTTCTATCCCGGTTATAAATGCGGGTGATGGTGACACAACCACTCTACCCAGACATTTACCGATATCCTTACAATAAAGGAGCTTCGTGGTAAAATAGGGCAATATGACAGTTGGGCTCTGTGGCGACCTTAAGTTCGAAGAACAGTACATTCTGATTCAGGAACTTGTAAGATATCCTGAAATTAAATTTGTTCTTATTTCTCCTGAGGAATTAAAGCTCCTGAATATGTAAAACTGAAATACTGATGCTGCTAACTCTCACCTACACAGAGACTACTCTTTGGAAAATGCCCTTCCTGAGCTTGATATGCTATACATGACCAGAGTCCAAAGGGAGCGTTTCTTCAATGAAGAAGACTATATAAGGCTTAAAGATACCTACATCTTAAACAAGGCTAGCTTTAAAGGAGCTAAGTCTGACCTTATGATACTTCACCCTCTTCCATAGGGTTAATGAAATATCTACCGATATAGATGATGATCCTGAGGGCAGCTTATTTTTAAGCAGGCAAAATACGGTGTTTATGTAAGAATGGCTTTGATACTTCGTTTACTGGAATTAGCATAAGGAGGTAATTAATGTTAAATATTAGCGGTATTAATTCAGGTTATGTTATTGACCACACTACCTGCTGGACTGCTCAATGTCCATATACAGATATCTGAATCTTGGTAAATATGATAATCAGATAGCCATTATTAAAAATGCAAAGAGCTCCAAGATGGGAAGGAAGGATATAATTAAGATAGAGGGTATACCCGACGAGCTTAATCTCGAGCTTCTATCCATCTTTTGGCGACAGCATTACAGTAAATGTAATAATGGACGGTGTTATTAGGATAAGATTCATCCCAGCCTTTCCTGAAACAGTGAACGATATATTTACCTGCAAAAATCCACGCTGCATAACCTCTGTGGAGCGTGGACTTAAGTCATGTATTCAAGCTTACCGATAAGGAGCACATCACTTACTGCTGTGTATACTGTGAGCAGGCTTACAAGATGAATAAATAGCAGGGAGATTATGAAGAAAACAAAGAAAAAGAAAAATAAAATCAAGAAAAATAAAGCGGTTACTTGCCCTCATTGGAGTTGTCATACTTTTTAGGACTGTATGGAATCACTCTTATTACTCTCCTTTATGGCAAGTCCTGCAGCCAACGCCTTATTTATTACGAGCCTTGTATGTACTGGCTTCATACCTGTTGCTATTTACATATTTATCTGGCTGCTAAAGTTTAGATAAGTTGATGGATTTTGTTTTAAAAATCTATACACTTTTTACAAAGTTAATTTTATTATTGTTTTCCACAATTAAATAGTGTATAATCTAATTTATACGAAGGAGACAACGCACTCTAAGTATTATGATACAAGTGTCAAACGCTTTTGACACATAAAAAGAATAACTATTAGCAAAGGAGAACGATTATGAAAAATATGTATGTGATGTATGTGGATGGGAATATGATGAAGAGGCCGGATGTCCAGAGATGGGAATAGCTCCTGGAACAAAGTTTGAGGATCTTCCGGACGACTTCGGAATGTCCTGAGTGTGGAGTAGGCAAGGATATGTTTTCTGAGCAGTAATTAGTAATTAAAGTAGTAAATGCTGTCACCTTCAATATGGATGTGACAGCATTTTTAGTATTAAGCTTACATTTTTAGTAATAATTTTCTCGTAAATATTTCTTCATCATCTTCATATCCAATGAAATAAATCTCATCAATTTTCGCAATGATTAAAGAAACTCTATATTTTTAATTAAATCAGCCATAATATCCTCTGGCGATAATGTGATATTTATTGAGTATATCTCTACTCTATTACGAATTATAAAACCATTGTTCTTCATATCACAAATTTTAATATTAAAACCCAGGTTATCATCAAATGAGTGTAGGATAACTTCAGCTTTTTTTCAAAAATATAAGTTTTATTTTTGAAGTATCGGTCTATCCTTAAATGCAGCGATTTTAAAAGATTCCCACATTCCATACCAAGCTGTCATTTACAATTTCTGTTAAAAGCCTTATATCGTTTGGCGGGATTTCAATAAAATAATCCCCTGTGGCATTTTTGAATGACAATATATAGTTTATCAATGTCTAACTGATTTAATGACATCAATTTATTGATTGATTTGTCCAAGTGTACTACTACATAATAATCCTTAAGAATGCTTAACAAAATGTCTCTTTGAATATCCAGCTATAGTTCACATTCATCAGTTAAATTAACGCTTTTGAGGATTCAAATACAACATAAATCCTGTATTTTCTGCATCAAAATATATACAATCAAAGAGGTCTAATTTATTATCTGCTGATTTGATTAACAACTGCTTTTTCCTCACTCTTTTCCTAAAATGCACCAAATATTCCTCAATCAACTAAATTTTATATTTATCAGTTTTACTGTAATTACCGTATATCTTCTTACCGCCAACCTTTACGAATGCACGGACTTTAATATAATAAGTATGCCTTGACAAAGCCTTATTTATCGTAAATTTTGTATTTTTATAAGAGTTTGAGACTAACTTTTTAGCATATTTGAAGTTCTTATTTGTAGAATATAAGACTTCATAGCCGCTCACTGTCTTATCCCTGCTTATTTGCAGGTTAATTTTACCGTATTTTTGAACCATATATGTAATTGCTTCCTGTTGAATAAATATATACATCTGAAGGGATAACAGTTATCTTCTTTGACTTCGTTATTCTTCCATCAAGTGTAGACACTGTTATGGTTGTTGTTCCATATTTGCCTGCTTTAAGATATAGCCCATAGTCGGAGTCAGAATCATATATACCACTGTTCTTACCTTTACCTAGGCTTAAAATCTTGCCATCTACCGTAACTCTAACTATTTTTTTAGCATTTTCCGGTAAAAACTTGATACCTAGGTCTAAATTCTCTCCCAAGCAGATAATATTAGAAATTTTATCGAGTGAAAGTCCGGTAATAGGAACCAAGTCAAAGAAAGATACCTCATACGACAGCGGTGCACTAAGCCCCGTGATATTAACTCTAAATTTCTCCCCTGCTACATACCTTTCGATTCCATCGGGTCTGAAAATAATGCAACCCTGCTTACCATAGCCGCCATTATCTACATTGAAGTATCCATCAGAAGAAGACTTACTAAACTTCCAGGTCTTATTATCTGTTAGCCCTTGTAAGTTCTACCTCTCGTGCTGTCACCGACTATATAACCCATAGATATGCTCCAAGGGAAATCCTTTGTTAAAATATTCCGTAGGCATTTCTAGCAGGCCAGATTACACCATATTCAGGTGAATCTCCGAATGAATTGTCATAGCATAGGCAGCTGTATAATTGTTGTAATAACCAAATCCTGTTGCCTTCATAGAAGGATTTAACAGCCAGCGTCTATGTCCCAGCCTGTCTATGTTAGAAGAATCACCATCCTCCATATAGCCATATACCAGGCTGGTGTTCATATTGTTATAGCTCATAGCTATATTGCTGTGAGATGCCCCTCTGCACCTATTCTGTATACTTCATCTGACATTCCTGCAGGCTTTTTCAGGATTATGCGAAAGCTCATTATTTACAGAATTTACCACACTTGCAGCCTGAGCCTGTTTTACATAGTCATCATTTAACACCACATCAGAAGAAAGCCCTGCTATATATCTAATCTGATTGAGTGTATTTAGTGCAGACTGCAAGGTCTTAGCCTTTAGTCTTCCGAGCGAATATGGTGCTTTTTACCAAGAGGCTCTTCCTCATATTCTACAGGCGATGTAAAATCGGCAGGATGATTCTTTACAAACTCCCTGATTTCATCTTCTGTATGATAGTCTACATTGACACCTCACATTTTTGCGTATTTACACCAGAGTCATCGCTGTAATCATCATCCGTATACAAATTGGTATTACTATCATAGTATTCGTCTGCCTTAGCAAGATAAACATTATTCTCCCATATTTACAAAAAGGAAAAGCCTGAAATTATCACACCGGTTAATAATGCAGCTATTATCTTATTCTTAAATCTTCTTCTCATATCTCCTCCTATTTTAAACAAAAATAACCCAAACTACTTGTATTTTTACATTATTCGATTCAGGTGTCAAAAATATTTGACTATCTAATCCAACAACCATAAAAATACTCTCAGTAATTTGGGTTATGTTTTATATGTACTCTATCTAAACTTAACTGTATATACTTCAAAAGGCCCTAAGCTTAAGACTAACTGCCTTCACTTTCTTTCCATAAGTATTTACAGTCTCTTCTACCTTAAGCTCCCTTCTTCATTTTCAAGGAGGTCACAGGTAAATGCCTTGTTAAACTCAGTATCTACCAAGAGCTTAACTGTTGTCTTTGCATTATCTCTCCCAAAAAGTCTGATTACAGTGCCTTCACCCTCCCTCAGCCTTCTTGATAGTCTCAATGACCACATTCTTCTTATCTACATTTGCGTAGGAACATACATCCTCTGCCATAGCCTTCTTCACTGTCTTTAGAGGCTGGTTGAGATTGTGTCTTCATCAGAAACATTGCTATAGCGCCAGCTCTCTGCGTGTGGATAGATGGCATAGGTAAAGAAATGCTCTTCCTGGTCTGTGTAGGATTAGGCTCAATACCTGACTTAATAAGTGTAAGTCCAGTACCCCGTCTCATACAGAATGTCCGTACTTGCAGTCATTAAGCAGAGCCACACCATAGTGTCCCTCTGAGAAGTCCATCCACTTCTGGGCACAGCTTTCAAATCTTGCCTCATCCCAGCTGGTGTTAGTATGTACCTTTCTTACTGCATTACCAAACTGAATCTCAAACGTAGCCTCATCTGGAGTGAATATCTCACAGGGAAGTGAACCTTAAGGAGGTGCTGGTTATCCTTCCAGTCTACAAAGGTTTCGAAGTCTATTCTTCTGTTATCAGCATAGAAGTGAATCTTCTGTCTGATGAAGGAGTTGCTTATCTTTCTCTCTCACAAGAAGCGGGTAGCTCTTACCTCACCAATTTCAATCCACTCTGCCTTCTCAACAGAAAGTGCATCCCAGTACTTCTCGGTGTGGAAAATGTCAATATCCCAGTTATCATAGTAAATAGGCTTATCTTCATACATACGGAGGAGATTTCCTTTTTCTCCCGCCTTAAGTACCTCTCTCATCATTTTCCTTGTCAAAAATACTCTGAAAAAGAGCATTTTCATCAAGCTCAATCTTATAAAACGGAGTTTCAAGGCTCTTGTCACCATTTAATATAAATGGACTTTCAGGCTTTGCTTCGCCTTATCAAAATACAGTGTTCTATATCCCTTGAAGGATATTCTCTACAAATGCAATGGCTCCATCCTTTGTTACCTGAACCTTTACTGCACACTTCCATCCTCGTACTTAAGTCCCTCATAATTTCCTTCTGGAAGTATGGCAATATCTGAACGGTTATGTCCTGTAGTATTCCATACAGTTATACTCTTCTTTATCTTCAGCAAGTATTTCAAGTCTTGCAGAGGTTTTCCTCGTTCAAGTTCTTTAGCAATTCTTTTTCGTACTCTTCCCTTTGTTACCTCGTATACTTTCTTTGATTGAAGAACCCGGAAGTATATCGTGGAACTGGTTAAGAAGGACAATCTTCCACATGTCATCAAGCTCTTTAACAGGATAAGCAATCTTCTTATCTGCCAGAACTGAGAAGAATTCACATTATAAGTCCAATCTCTGACTTCTCTGTTGCTACAGCTTATTCCTTGCTCATAGAAGTATAGGTGCTCTGTGGTACTCAAAGTAGAGCTCACCTTCCCAGGTCTCTAGTCTCTTATTGTCCTTAACCTTTGCTTTCCAAGCTCTTCAAAGTATTTACCATGCGAATTCTCTTCTTACCTAGGGATACCCTTAACTCCTTTTTCCATTCTTCTTGCGGTCTCAAGCATTTCTCTGGTAGCTGCCTCCACCATCTCCGAAGCCGTATGAAATGAGGATGTCGTTGTTGATACGCTTATTCTGATAACGCTCCCCAGCCTCCCATAAGTGCATCAGGATGAAGCTCACCGTTGTAGGTTGTAAAGAAATTCACCACAGGCTGTCCTATGCCAAGTGTGGTTATCATATGTGTAAATATCTCTGAACCATCTATACCACGCCATATAAAGGTATCATTAGGTATCTTGTTAAACTGGTTCCAGGCAAGCTTGGTTGTCATAAAGTACTTGATTCCGCTTCTCTTCATTATCTGTGGAAGAGAACCTGAATAGCCAAATACATCAGGAAGCCAAAGCACCTTTATTGTCTACACTCGAATCTCATCCTTAAAGAATTTCTTTCCGTGCATAAACTGTCTTACAAGCGACTCACCGGAAGTGAGATTACAGTCTGCCTCAAGCCACATACCACCCTCAGGCTCCCAAACTCCCTCTTTTACCTTTTCTTTAACCTTTTCGTAAACTTCAGGATATCTTTCTTTAAGGAATACATAGAGCTGTGGCTGACTTGACATAAACTTATACTCAGGATATTCTTCCATAAGCTTAAGCACAGTGGCAAAACTCCTTGCAACCTTTTCTCTGGTCTATGCAACTGTCCACCACCAAGCCACGCCTATATGGGTATGTCCTATACAGGTAGCTATTACATCGCTATAGCTCGCATGTTTCTCTTCATATAGGGGCTTTTTAAGATACTCGCGGGCAGCCTTAATGCCGTCATAGAACTCTTTTTGTATAAGGAGTTCTAAGGTCAAGGAAATTAACCGCAGTATTGAGGATTTCTTCTATATCCTGCCTGTTCTTATCATCCTCCGCCATTCTAGGGAAGGCGGCAGAGGTACCCAAAGGTCAAAGTAAAGGCCTTCTACTTCCTCATCTATCTCAATAATAGACGCAATGAAGAGGAATTCATCATGGAGGATTCCGCTGTATGCCTGTATATCAAAAGTTAATCTCATCACCGCTCTTAAAGTTATCTCCAAGGAAAAGAGCCTGTGGTTCATGTCCATTCCCTGTACTATTTTATTGTTGATAAATACAAGGAACTGTGGGTTCTTAGCATCATCCCATTCATCAATCTGTGTAGCAAGCTTTAAGAATATTCTCTTTCCTGCCAGGCTCTCAGGAACCACGAATTTCTTCTTAAACCAATAATGCTTGTCCTTGCCATACCAGTGCATATTTAAGGAATCAAACTCTGCAAAGTCAGGCCCGGCACTTTCTGCCTCTTCAGGCCTAAAGAACTGTCCTTCTTTATACTGCCATTTATCTAATTCAAGCTTCTGCTTTATTTTAAGTTTGTCAAGATTATCACAAATAACCTTGACACGCTTATCTAAGTATCTCATAAATTCCTCCTTTAGCCTGGTTTATAGTGCATTCTTTTTCACATAGTCAAGAAGTCTCTCTACTGTTGTAAAGGCAAGTCCTGTGACTGTATCTGCACAGCCATAGTATATAGCAATCTTTCCACTTTCTTTATCGTGTAAGGCAGCACAAGGAAATACTACGTTTGGCACATCTCCCATACACTCGTACTGTTCCCAAGGAGCCATTATATAATTCTTGCTGCGTGCGATTACCTTCAAAGGCTCATCTCTAGGTCAAGGAGGGCAGCTCCCCATACGATATACAAAACCATTACAGGTGTTAATTACTCCATGGTAAATCATAAGCCAGCCTTCATCTGTCTCGATAGGAATAGGCTGATCCCTATCTTAGTTGACTGCCAGGCAGAAATGTCATCTTTAATCGTACCCATTACATGTCTATGCCTCGCTCTAGAACTCCATATCCTTACTCTGGCATAAATATATCGCCAAAAGAGTATGACCGTTGTCACTTGGTCTGTTAAGCATCATATAAAGACCGTTTATTTTTCTGAGAATAAAACTCCGTTTCTGTTAAACGGAAGGAAGGCATTTTCAAGCTGTACAAACTTCTTAAAGTCAAAGGTGTAAGTCACGCCTATTGTGAGTATGATACCCGTTACACCAGGTCACATAGTATCTGTCCTCTATAAAGCAAACACGAGGATCGTATCTGTATTCTCTCAAGTATCTCTTCATCTGCGCCTTCAAACTTAATTGGCTCGTCTTCTATTTCCCAGTTAATTCCATCCTTACTCTTACCAACAAAAATATCCATACTTATAGAACGGCTGTCACATCTAAATACCCCTGCAAAGCCATCTTCAAATCTAACCACTGCACTGTTAAACACACTGTTTGAAATCTTGTTTCCGTTTCTTCCCATAATCGGATTGCCCGAATATCTCCAAACCGGCTCTTTTTCCACCGGTATTATCTTCCTCCCAAGGTATCTCAGGTAACTAATCTCACTATTCATCTCTATTCTCCTACCATCTAATTTTTGAAAAGAGTTTTTCCGTCAATCGTCACTTTACGGACAAATTCGGGAAAAACTCTTCTATTTTTCATAAAAACAGTGTCTAATTTCGTCTTATGCTTTTCTTTTATACCAATACATTATTTTGCAGCGTCAATCTGCTCCTGAGCCTTCTTCTGCATATCGTCAAAGCCTGCTTTTCTCATCTCTTCCATCATGGTCTTAACCATAGCTTCCGGATCTTTTTGTACCTGTGAAAAGCTCACTCTTATACTTGTTATAAATCTCAACACAGTTAACCATTTCATCTTCGAAGTCAGAAACATCTAAGTTGATACCAAGTACCAGTGAAGGGTTGCCTTTGCATTAAGCTCTTTAACTTCATCCCACTGATTGAAGTCTACATCATCTCTCTGTGAAACGATGAAGAATGAGCCCTGTGTATAACCAGCCATCTTCCACTCGTCATTGTTCTTGTGAACCTTCTTGTCAGCTGTATATGTCCAGTCATCACCTTCAAGACCGTAGAAGAATGAATCTCTTACATAAGAATCTGTGTTAATAAGCTCTAAGAACTGAAGAGCCTTGTCAGGATGCTCGCAGCTTGCTGAAATGCAGTTAAGAGAACCACCAACTGTTACGTTTGAAAGTACTGTATCGCCCCAAGGCACTGCTACAACTTCCTCACCCATGTTAGGATCCCCAAACTGTCTTAGCTGCACCACTCCAGCCCTGCTCAATACTGAAAGGCCTGTATTTTTGGCTTCTCTGCAAGTGTAGCCGCATCAGGATTGATAAGACCGTCCTTGTACCACTTATGAAGGAGTTTAAGCTCTTTCATTACATCTTCCTGCTCAAATACAGGAACAAGCTTCTTGTTTGTGTCAGAATACTTTACGCCAAGTCCCGGAAGACCCATCTTGTCATATTTTTCTCTACAAGTGAATTAGAAACACCTTCCTTGTTAAGGATGAATGGTACATCTTTCTCACCGTTTTTAATCTTTGTTAAAAGGCTCTGTTAAATCCTCAAGATTCTTTTAATTTGTTAACATCAATGCCGTACTTATCAAGTAACTTCTTTACAAATATGAAGTAGAATGTCATTGAGCTGTCCTTGTATGTAGGCATGGCATAAATCTGCCCGTCTACCTTTGTTGCATTCCAATAGTCTTCAGGCATAGAAGCAAGAAGCTTAGGTGCGTTATCCTTAAGCAAGTCTGTAATGTCAAGGAATGCTCCCATCTTAACATCCTGTACATAGGTGCTTGCGTTGGTAAACATAATATCGTAGTCACCACCTGTATTTACAAGCGTACTTCTTCTGCTGTCCCAATCACCCCAGCTAACTACTTCAACATCGATATTTACGCCGATTTTATCAGCTAAATACTTGTTGATGTTTTCCTGCCAGGCTTTGTAGTTATCAGGCTGGCCGCTGCCTACCTGTACCCACTTGAGATTTACTATCTCACCTGTCTTTGCATCACTTGTCTTAGATGCAGTGTTTGAAGTCTTTGACGCAGAAGCTGTCTGGCTTGTCGTGCTTGTCTTAGATCCGCTTGTCTTCTCCTCAGTCTTTGCTCCATGGCTGCAGGGGTTAAAAACCATAGATGCTCCAAGAGCTAAGGCTAACAGTTTTCCCCATCTTTTTTCATGTTAAAGTTCTCCTTTCATTTTTACACATTTTATCTAAAAAGCTTAATGCTTAAGATTTAACCCTTAACCGCACCTATTGTAAGTCCGGTAACAAAAATATCTCTGGAAGAACGGATAAGCTAGGGCTATAGGTAGCAACTATAACTATTGCGATTGCCATTCTAACTGATTCTCTCAGACATGGTTGCCAGATACTGCTGTATACTCACACCACCGTCCGGATTGCTTGCAAGGAACTGTATGTTTTTAACCATACTGTTAAGCAAGGCCTGAAGTGATATGATGTCGTATTTCTTATGTAAAGAGATGATAAGAACCAATCATTCCAGTAACCAAAGCTTAAGAAAAAGTCCGATTAGTGCAATTACGGCTTTGATATAGGAAGCACTATTTTTGCTAAATATACCAAGCTGAGTAGCTCCGTCTATCTTAGCCGACTCAATAACCGAGTCAGGTATTGTTTGTTCTAAGAACGTCTTACATATAATTATGTTAAAAGACGAAACTGCAAGCGGAAGTATGAGTGCCAAAAGCGTATCGCTAAGGTTCAAAAAGCTTGTCGTTTACAGCGTAACTTGCAGCAAGACCACCGTTAAATATCATCGGTATGAATATAACCCAGGTAAAAAAGTTCTGTAGCTTATAACTCTGTCTTGAAAGTACATATCCCATTGAGGTAGTAAGACCGAGGTCCAAGTATTGTACCTCCCATTGTTACTATTACCGATATCCAGAGTGCCTTTAATATCATCATCTTTTCCTTCCAAAGGTAAAGATAAGCTGCATCTGAAAGTTCTGCAGGTATAAATCTATATCCATACTCTGCAAGGGATGCCTCTGATGATATGGAAATAATAAATACGAAAATTACCGGCACTATACACATTAAGGATAAAATTATAAAAATAATATTGAAAACAATGTTTTGTTCCGGACTTGATCTGATTAAGTCCTTTACCCTTCTTTTACATTTTATTTTCCACTTTAATTCTCCTTAGTTAAATGATTGCCTGTTCTTTGTTTATCTTCTTAACTACAAAGTTTGCCGCAAGAATAGTGATACAGCAAGCTACAGACTGAGCTAGAAGCTGCCGCAGTCTTCCCTATAGGAACATTTTGACTGCAATGCATTATAAACATAGGTATCAAATGTGGATGCCACATCATGTAAGGAAGCAGGAATCTGCTGTGTTACCTGATAGAACAAACCGAAAATCTGAGTAGAAAATTCTTCCCACATTCAATATGAACATCATTATAATTACTGACTTAAGGCTAGGCAGTGTAATGTACCTGGTCTGCTGCCATTTGTTTGCTCCGTCAATAACCGCAGCCTCATAAAGGCTTGAGTCAATACCTGTAATGCAGGCAAGGTATACAACCATACTGTATCCGATGCTCTTCCACTGCTGCATAGAATATCAGTATGAAAGGCCAGTACTTAGGCTCTGAATACCAGTTTATCTTTTTCCATTCCAAAAGAGGATAAAATGTTGTTGATAAATCCCTTATCCTGGCTGAGGAAAGCATATACAAAGTAGCTTACAACTACCCAGGACATAAAGTGAGGAAGGAACATCATTGTCTGGTATACTTTGGACTTAAGCCTGCTGTGAATAAGACTTATCATTATGGCCAAAGTAACAGGAATGATAATTCAAGAATAATAAATACGATGTTATATGCTATTGTATTCCTAAGCAAAAAGCATAAAGTCGTTAGAGTTAATAAAGTACTTGAAGTTCTTGAATCCAACCGATTTACTTTGAAAAAAAGGCTCTGTAGGAATCCTGTCCTAGGGTCTTAACCTAAATTCCTTAAAAAGCAATTACAATACCAAACATAGGCAGGTAACAAAAAGCAGATGTACCAAATAAATGTAGGTATACCGAGCAAGGTCAATTCAGTATCATCTCTTGTCCACTTTTTCTTTTTCTTAGGCAGAGTAGCTTCTTTTTACTGCTCATTATTTTCCTCCTGCTTACTTTTGTGGAAATATACAAATATTTCTGCTTCATTTCCTATCTAATTAACATATTATCACATCGGTTAACATTTTTGCAACATTTCATTTAATAATTTCTTTTTAATTAAACATTATTTTTTTAACAAACTTACCATTATCCATGTATAACTTTACCAAGAAGTTATTTTTATTGAATTAAGTCTGATATTTTTGTCAACTATGAGTTCTTTAGAAAATTTATGTTAAAAGAAAGTAAGGCTTTTCAACAAAAAAATAGTTAATAATCCTTACTTCCCAGTCATTAATCTACAGTCCTCTCAACTTATCCGCATACCAAAATACTACTTTTTCCACCCTATTAAGCATACTTTCCTTAGAGTCAGATATATATATCCCTTTATATCTCATAAACCATACTTCAAGTTCTTCAGCCAGCAGGCATTTATCCTTCTTATCCATACTGTCAGGTATGACAACCGCTTTTTCCTATTCTGTTAAGAATATCTATTCCTCAATAGCATTATCAACCTTTGTAAATTCCTCTTTATCAAGACTGTCCATAGAAATTACAGCTTTTCTAAATTGTTTTCTAATTTCATAAAGTTCCACTGAAGCTCTGTCTGCAGAATCAATATCCTCCTAAACTTTTCAAGCCGCTCCTTTAGAACCATATGGCTATTAAAACCAGCTAGGATCTGTGTTTTCATCAAATCTTTCCTCTTTGTCAAAACCTTCAAATAAGAGAACCGCAGTCCACCAATCATATATCTGATTCAAAGCTGCCTTTTCAAATAATTTAACAAATGTTTCAGTTTTGTCACCATACTCAAGATAAGATAAGGCTTTATTTAATTCTTCCTTTTCTATGCAGTTTTCTCCCGAGATACGCATCTAAGTTCCAGGTAAATACTCCACCATACACTATTCCCGGCGTCGAAAAATGATGGATTGTTGATGTGCCCAAAGTCACCCCCACTCAGTATTTAAAGTCCGATTGCCTCATATTTTCTTTGCATAACCGCTCATTATCTTAACATTGGAATAAGATGTACAATTCTATTTAACAAAGTATTCCAGCCACAGGCTCCTGGGCAAAGATAGAGGTTTGCACCTGCTTTTTACAATCGGTTCTACAGATATCTTCCTTCTGATTTGCCATATATCCCCAAGCCATACATATCAGTCTCTTCAGGAAGCTCTTTGATAAATTCCGGGAATTTACAGAATAATATCTCCCAGAACATAGGAATCTTTCCCTGCTCACAAACATATTCACAAAGTTTCTTCAAAAAGTCCATCGTACATCCTGTCAGTTCCGATTTTCTCTGCAAGTTCCTTTAGACCTTCCCTGCCAAGATCAAAAGTTTCATCTGCTGAATATTTACAAGTTTCGAGCTGAAAAAGCGGTAAATACTCATCAAGCATCCTCTTAACAACTTCAAACGGATAGCTCATCCTCTACATTTACAGTATGATGCTGCATCTTTTTCCCAGAAAGAAAATGGTTTGCCAGCCGCATTTTTCAAGTTCGCAGATATCTTCATAACTCTTTGTCCTAAGAAGCTCATAAAGATGCCCAAAACTTGACAGAGACGGTACAAAGTCAATATCCCTGTCTATGCAGTATTTATCAAGTTCCATAATTTCCTCAGGAGTAAGCACGCTATCCTCCTCCACATCTCAGAGAACCCTCTAAACGCAAAGGACTGTTCTATGTAAAGCTGGTACTGATTTAACTTATACCTCGAAAGTAAATCAATCTGTTTTTAATAGTATCAATTTTGAACTTCTTCCCCTCGCCTGATCCAGATAAAAACCTCTCGTAAGGATATCAGGTTTGTCCTCTATTCTTAGTGTAGGAAGCAGGGCACCTTTGTTCATATAATCTGACACAGAGTCTGAATTCCATATCCAACTCCCGCCCTGTCTCTCACCTAAAATTTCGATTCCATCCTCGGCAATTGAAAGTACATAACTTTGTGGCGGAAGAGGCCTGACCAGCCTCAGACTCACATCACCCTTTCCTGCAGCACCTGCAGTAATTTCTGCTTCCACTCCACCATATCTTAACCATTCATCTTTTAATATTTTCTCGGAAGAGCCCATCCTGTAGTTACCTTTAGTTCTTCACTCTCTGCTGCTATTCTTAAGCCTGACTCCGCAAAGAACTCCCCTTAGTTTCAGACAGTTTTTGGCCTTGGTAAAAATACATAATCAACACTCCTTAATAAATAATTTTTAATACTTTCACTAATTGAATGGTAATATGTATTTAGTTTTTGCAACATTTTTCTTTTTAAAATTTATATAATTATATTTATCATTATTAATCACATATATATCAAATTTTATATTGACATTTATAGCAAATATTTATTATACTTAACATAAGTTAACAATTTTATTAACATTATTTATATCTTATTTTAATATTTTTGTGTTACTTAGCTAAACACAGAAAAGGCAGAATCACAGATGAGTAAAGTAACAATGCAGGATGTCGCAGATGCACTCGGCGTTTCCAGAGTCAGCGTATGGAAGGTATTTAATGACCAACCAGGGGGTCTCCGATTCTTTAAAGAGCAGTATAATAGAAATGGCTGCTAGCTTGGTTACAGCGGACTTGCTCAGACTAGTACCGCTATAGAAACCGTCAATAAATACAAAAATGTTTCTCTCTGTGAGTGTCAAGGCCGGATTCATCCGTCTTTTTGGACAGATATTATACACAGTATAGCAAAAGGAACTTGCATTACATAATGTTAACCTTATGTATACATATATCCCAAGTACCTATAATGATAATTTTTCAATTACCTGATATTCTAACCGGTGGAGATATCAGCGGAATTATAGTTCTCAATCTCTATGACAAGCATATTATCAAAAGAATAAGCGAGCTTGAAACTCCAAAGGTATTCCTTGATACAGTACCTTCAATAACAGAAAAAGTTCTAGACTGTGATTTAGTTTTGATAGAAGGCCGAAGTTCAATTTTCGAAATCGTAGATTATGTTGTAAAAAGAAACTGTACAAGACTTGGCTTCATTGGAGATGTTAATTACGCAAGAACCAACCTTGAACGCTATTACGGATATACTGACGGCATCGCCCTGCACAATATTCCCTCAACCCATCTCTCTGTTTAACTGATACAATAAACATATCAGACTATCAAAAGCCGAGATCTTCAGTTTTTAGATTCCATAAAAGATATGCTGGATACCTTCATATGTGTGAGCGACTATGTTGCCCAGTTTGTAGCTATGTACATATCAGAGGCATCCTGAACGCTTTAAAAAGCCTATACTGTTAACCGGTTTTTGACGGCAGTAAAGGGAATAGTGTAAATGTAGCCGATAAGATAACAACAGCAAGCGTAAATACAAAGGCAGCTCGGAAGAAGGCGCTTTACAGATACTCTATAGGATGGATTATCCTGCTGCACCTTATGAAACCTTATACATCCATCCCGAGATATGCTATTTGCAATTCGATTTTTCCTAATTAAAATAAAAGGCTATACAGCGGTTTGCCGTATAGCCTTTCATTTTCTAACTCCATCTTGACTTAAAAGATTTAACTCTTTCTCCTATCTTTTTGTCCTTCAAAATCAAAAATCAAATACTTTCATAAACTGTATTACATAGTCTATAAAAACCATCATAAAAATAGCACTAATAATCATAATCCCCATGCCTTTATGAATACGGTCTACTAAACCATATACTGCATTCTGGAGGAAATATACTATACCAAGAGCATAAAACCCCCAGGCAACCGTGCTTTCAAGGCAGATTATCCCCTTATAATTAAATGGCTTATCATTATAATCCCACCAAAAGTGAGCCTAAGAACCTTATCATCATTACTCTACTATATATTCAAATAGAGTCGCTGATATTGCTCCTGCCATATATATACCCAAATAATTTCCCTTTAGAGGACTGAGAATAATATATCCAACTAAGGCCCCACTCCATAAATTGGGCAAACAGCCCTTTCCAAAGCCCCTGTTGGTTATTTTTCCCTATTACAAAAAGACATATAAATTGACTCTACGAGCCATCCCTAACATACTGTAGACAATAAATGCACCAACTAAATGGTAAAGGTCAGTGTCAAATATTTCTCTCTCCCACATCTGTGAATAATCACCCTTTCATTATAATAACTTTTCAAGTTCATTCTTAAATGTATTTACATCCTTAAACTCTCTATATACGGAAGCAAATCTTACATAGGCTACCTGATCCAGTTCTTTCCAACCGCTCCATCAACTATTTCACCTATTTCAGAGCTTGAAATCTCCTTAACACCTTTGTTAAAGATTACATTCTCTATATCCTCGACACAGGCATTAATCTCTTCTACCGCTGGGCCCTTTTATGGCAGGATCTAAACACTCCCGATTCAATCTTAGACCTATCATAAGTCTCTCTGGTCATATCCTTTTTTAATTACAACTAACGGTATTGTTTCTACCTTTTTCGTAAGTTGTAAATCTTTATTACAGCTATCACACTGCCTTCTTCTTCTAATCGTAGAATTATCATCTGAAAGGTCTTTGAATCTATAACCCTCATGTCATCATTACCGCAAAATGGACACTTCATCCTTTACCTCCGATTGTGACAAAGTTTTATTTTACTTTTAATAAGAAATTCCGGAATTTTAATTTCAGCATTACCCGAATCACCTGTTACTCTATCAGCAGCCGATACCTTTTTCAGTATTAGATGAGGTTCTGCTGCTCTGTCTTGTTCCTGATGAAAAACCTGTTCTGGCAGCACTTGTTCTTGGCTGAGCAGTTCTCTTTAGTGGTTCAGCATTATTCTTACCGGATTCACTCAGTCCGGTAGCTATTATGTAACAGTAACCTGATCTTTATTTGTATCATCGTAGGTTGAACCATAGATAATATTCACATCACTGTCAGTTCCTATCATTTCACGAACATATTTTAATAGAGTCAGAAACCTCGTGAATCATAATATCTCCATAGAAGTTAATAATTACATCTATGGCACCCTGATATTAATATCAAGCAATGGACTTTCAGACGCAATCTTAACCGCCCTCAAGACATCTGTCTTCTCCTGTTCCAACACCAATTCCAATGTGTGCCAGTCCCTTATCCTTCATTACGGTCACTAACATCTGCAAAGTCAAGGTTGATATCGGCATTTTTCAGAAATAATATCAGTAATACCCTGTACACCCTGTCTAAGTACCTCGTCTGCCTTTGCAAAAAGCCTCTGGCTGAGTAGTTCTTCTATCCATTATTTCAAGAAGTTTTTCATTCTGGACAACTATCAGAGTATCAACAACTTCACTCATCTTAGCTATGCCGCCCTCAGCATTTCTAGCTCTTTTTAGGACCTTCAAACTCAAAAGGGCTGGTAACGACACCAACAGTAAGAATCCCCATTTCCCTGGCAATATCGGCTACTACAGGTGCTGCACCGGTACCTGTACCGCCGCCCATACCACAGGTAACAAAGACCATCGTCCGCACCGCTAATTGCAGCGACAATATCCTCTCTGCTCTCTTCCGCCGCCTTTTTCTCCAACCTCCGGTTTAGCTCCCTGCTCAAGTCCCTTAGTGAGCTTTTTCTCCAATCTGAATACAGGTAGGTGCCTTACAGGAAATTAACTGCTGTTTGTCTGTATTTACACATATAAACTCAATCCCTGCAACTCCCTCAGTAATCATTCTGTCAACTGCGTTATTTCCCGCACCGCCAACTCCAACTACTATAATCCTGCAAGCTCCTGATTCTTTCTCGTCTTTTTATTTCTAACAAGGTCTTTTTCCTCCTACACATTTATTAAATATGTTCTTACAATCCAAAAACATTAATATAAATGACACAGCCGATACTGAATCATTATAATAGATTTTTCCCACTTAATAATATACATAATATTCAAAATAATCAAGCTATTTTTATAACTTTTATGATTTATCGGCTTCAAATATCACTCTTCTTCTGGTTTCGAAAAAGTCTTCCATATGTAAAATCCCCTTCAATCCCTTTGTTTTTAGGCAATAATTCAACTAAATTTGATATCTGTTCATCATAATGTTTTCTTTTTGCCCAGCAAAATTTTTTTACACTTCCATCATAAAGTTTAATAGATAAGTTCTTATTAAATTCTATTTTATCTATGTTAAGTTTATATTTTTTATTTGCTGGGTTGGGTTAAGCGTAAGTGCAAACACCTCATCATTTTTAGTAGCTATCGGTTTTGTTAAAGACTGCTGAATTATACTCAATCCCAAAAACTACGGGAAATGAAAATATCCCTTTTTGCGGAATGCTGCCAACCATAATCCCGTCTTTATCAAAGTAGATAAATTCACCCATATACGGCAGACAGCCAACAACTTCTTTTTCAGCAATCGTTACCGTAAGGCTGTGCAGCCCCGTCAAATCAACCTCAATTTCATCTACAAATGGAATTGTGATTTTTATCATCTTCAGTCTGAAATATGTCAGCATTGATATTACCGCCAACATAATATTTCTGTAGTTCTTTTTAACTTATCCTCCGTATAATATGTATTCCCTTTACTCTCACCTCCAGATTTGAAACCATATCAATGCCGCCAGCCATCAGGATAAGTACAAAAATTATTATAATTATTATTTTAATTTTCTTATGCATATATTCTCCCGATTAAACTTTCTTTAACGGCATACCCACAAAGACTAATATTCATGTCTTATATTACCGCCATCATTCTTACTTTGTTCCCTAAGTGCGCTCCTGTATGCTAATTTATTACTATACCTTATTTGCAGGGATATATTTAAAAATACCCTATTTCCGCTAACATAATCACAACCGCAGTTCCACCAAAGCTGATAAATGGGAGAATAACACCTGTAGATGGTATCTTACTTGTAACAACCAAAAATATTTAATACCACCTGTACTCCAATTTGAGACATTATTCCAACACCTAACAAGGCTCCAAACCCTGTCTCTGGCATTTTAAAAATAACTATCCACATTCTAAAAAAGGATCAGGGGCAAAAAGCAGAATTGTGCTATTCCATAAATACAGCAAACTCTTCACAAATAATGGTGAAAATCATATCATTGTATGCTTCCGGAACTCTCCCATACTTTTGTTCACTTCCACCCAGTCCTTTACCAAACATTCTGCCTGAGGCAATTGCATACAGACCCTGCAGTATCTGCTGTCCCTTTTCACTGGTTTCTACATTATCAAGTATTTCGAATCTGGCACTTCTATACCCACCAAAAATTTTACAAGCGGCCCTATTGAGGCTCCTATTGCAACAGCCAGCCCAATATGAAAACAGCCTTTTAGAATTTAGCAAAAATTGTGCTCCATATATTATCGCAACTATCAAGCCTGCACTAAGTTTTCCATCATAATGAAACCGAGTAGCGGCAATATATATAATACATTTAATAACTCTTCCTAAAGTATTCTTGTCTCTTGGGCTTTTCGCACAAATGTACGCACCAAATACAATAACTACAAATTTTTGCAAGTTCAGACGGCTGTAAAGTTATGCCTCAATAGAAATCCATCTTCTAGCTCCATTCTTAACAGGAGCACTTATATAGCCCTGTAATACAGTCATTAAAAATAATAATAAGCCGGGAATTGAGATAGTAAAGGAATCTCTAATAAAGACACCTCTTAAAAATCCCGGAGCAGCAGCTTAAATCTCGCCTGTAAGTTTCCTATAATTAATGGCAGAGACTACAAGCATTAAACCAAATCCCGCTGCTATAGTTTTTAACTGTCTTGTCAAGAAATAAGTGGATTCAAGGTTTTTGCTTTTTGCAATATAGGCACTTGCACTATATATTATTATGAGACCTATGGCACAGGCAAACATTATAAGAAAAGCAAGATTGAAATCATAATATATAAATCCCTGTATTTCTTAGTTTTTAGTCCTTGCTTTTTCACCCCTGCTCTTTTTCCCATATTCGCACCAACCATTCTATTATCTATATAATGCAATAAAGCCTACAAAAACATAAAATAACAGTTACAACAGCAAACATCGATACAACTCTTGTCTCTTCAAAGCCTGACAACTCAAAATGATGATGGATAGGAGACATCTTGAAGATTCTCTTGCCATGTGTCAGCTTAAAATAACTAACTGAATCATTACCGATAGTATTTCTGCCAAATATACGAAAGCAACTATAATTATAAATAAAGGTGCTCTAAGCACTAAATGCCTCGGCTGCAACAAATCCTCCCAGTGCCAAAGAACCTGTATCTCCATAAATACCTTAGCCGGATAAGTGTTAAAAATTAAGAATCAAGTAAGGTTCCAATCATTATCATTGCTGTATGAGATGTGCTGGAGCCTGCTTTTAAAACGAGTACAGCAAAAACATTGCAATTATCAATGTAACCGTTGTAGCAGGTCCATCAAGTCCATCTGTAAAATTGAGCACATTTACAGTTTCCAAGAACTGTTATAAATACAAATGGAATAAATAAAAAGCCTAATTCCCATACTAATTTTTCCAGATGTAAAAGGAATTACAATATTCATAAGTTCAGGATATCTATGCATAATTATAAATGCAAATACAGCCGTTACCACAATCTGAAGGCTAAGTTTCTGCCAAGCTCTAAGTCCCAGCGAACGCTTCATAACAAGCTTGATGTAATCATCCGAAAGCCAATAAATCCAAATCCTCACCGTAAGCAATATAACAGGAAATAATTCAGGTTCACTCACAACATAGGCCACACCTACTATTGCAAATACAGCAAGCATTACTATTCCACCCATAGTAGGTGTTCCTGCCTTCTTCAAGTGGCTCTCAGATCTATTCTTCTCTCACGAACTGTCCAAAACTTCATTCTGTGAAGAATAGGTATAAAAATAGGACATAACATTACTGTAAGTGCAAATGAAATAAATGCAGGTAAAAATACTCCAAATGAAAACATCTTAATCACTCCTTAACTTTTCCGGGTAAACTCCCACCCCAATACACCTTATCTACCACTTCTCCTGCAAGTGCAGAAGCTGATCCTGTAGCTGTCTGGTCTTCAACCTTAGGCTGATCTACTACCACATACACAACAGCCTGTGGATTTATCATAAGGTGCACATCCAATAAAAGACAGCACATAGTTCGTATTGAGACATTACCTTTCTGCCATTTACTATGTCAAGTTTTTGTGCAGTTCCTGTTTTTCCTGCAACCTTATATCCTGCTGTCTTAGCTCTCCAGCCGATTCCTCTTTCCAACCGTTTCATATAAAGACTTTTTGTATGAACTTAGAAGTTTCCTCTGTCACTGTTCATAACCACAGGCTCATTTTTCAACTACTACCCCATCATCATCCACGAATTCTTTTACAAGATGCGGTTTGTAGTATGTTCCTCCATTCACTAACGATGAAAACCCTGCTGCCATCTGTATCATCGTAACCGAAACTCCCTGTCCAAAACTGCTTTGTAGCAAGTTCTACCGGATTAAAGCTACTCTTCATTATAAGCCAGTCCGGTTGTTTCCTGGAAAGTCTATCCCGTTCTGCTGCCTCATTCCAATATTCTGATATCTTGCAAACTCTTTTCTCCCCAGTCTTCTCACTATCTGCATCATTACATCATTACAGGACTGCTCAAGGCTTCCCTGACAGCGAAATCATCCTATGTCCGTCCCTTTTAGCACAACGTATTCTTTGACCCTAATATTTCTTCAAAACCATCACAATAAAACTCTTCTTTCTTTTTAACAACATTTTTCTTCAAGGCAGGCTGCTACCGTAAACGGTTTGAATGTGGAACCCGGCTCATATATGTCACTTACGCAATAATTTTTCCAAATTCCGCTAAGTTCCTCTAACTTCTTCTTATCATCCATGGCAGCTATTTCTTCTTCACTAAAAATACCCACTGAGATCCTCTTGGATTATTTAAGTCATAACCCTTATTTGATGCCATAACATAAATTTCTCCATTATTAGGGTTCATCACTATAATGCCAACATTCTCTGCCCTTCACGCTTCTTCTGGTAATCAGCTATGATGTCTTCTGTGATTTTCTGTGCATCAGAATCTATTGTAGTTACCATATTCAATCCGTTTTTAGCTTCAATTTCAGTCTCTTCAAGTTCCATATTAGAATTGAAATATCCGTATCTTACGCCATTTTTGCCATTTAGCTTGAATTATAATAACCCTCCAGCCCCCATTCTGCTGTATCTCCCGAATAAGTAAAACCTACGACATCACTTGCTATACTGTTTTTAAGCGGATAAGTTCTCTTGTAATAACTTTCAAAATTGCAGCTCTGCTATCATCATTATGGGCTGTAGTTTCATTTTTCTTTCTTTTGTATTTCTGTTATTAAACTTATTTACTTTCTTCAATAAATTTTTCTTCTCATCATAGCTTACTTCTTTTATAACCTGATACATGAATCAGCATTAGAATTAATCAATTCATTCAGTTCATCCTTGGATATTCAAAATACTCGCTTATAAGTTTAACCGTTGGTTCCCTATAATTAGCTTCTTTAGACAAAAATTATTCTTGGCTCTAAAACAAAATTATATACCAAGACAGACTTGCGATGCCACGCCACGCCTGTCTGATATATCTCCTCTTTTTACATATTATGGATTTGCTGTTATAAGTCTGCTGTTTGAGATATTTTTCTTGTATACATCTCCATTTCCATAGGCTACACTCACTACAGCCGCTATTATTCCCACAAAACACAGTGCAAAAGCTGCACCTGTCATTATAATTTTAGTTTTTGAACTTAGTTCCTCTTAATAAAGCTATTAAGATTTTGAGACCATATACTTTATTTTTCTTTTTCCGTCTTCTCTCCGTCTATTAACTTGTCCCGACATACTCTCCTATCCGGCATTAACCAATCTCAAAACTTTCTCAATAAAATTTAATTTTCATTGCCCTCTAAGGTCTCCATACTGTCTTACATATCCATTAGTTACACCCTTTTATAGGTAATAACCTGATTTTCATATGGATATACCATCACCATATTTTTCAATGGCTGTTTTTCTTATTTTTCCCAAGTCAATATTGCTATACAGGGTATTTTCCTTATTATCATTTGCAGTCTTGATATTACTCAATTCGGTGTTAAGCAAGTGGTTTTCACTCTCAGTCTGTTTAACCTCATTGTATACTCTGATATAACCGACACAGAGAGACAACAATCATAACAGCCATAATCATAAGTCCTGCAAATCCAAAGAAATCAATGGAAGATGTGCATACTTCATTTGTACATACTTTTGTTTCTTTTCTCTGCTTTTTTAGGTCTTTTTACTATTTCTCATGCTCGTCCGGTAAATACCTTCTTTTTGGCAGTGCATTATCTCACATTCAGCGCCATTGAGCCGCTTGTTAAATTTCTATTTCTTCTAACTCTTCTTTCAGCCATTATTTCCCTCTTTCTAACAAAGACTCTAAGTTTAGAACCTCTTTGCCCGTGGATTCCTTTTCTATCTCCTCATCACTTGGTACTGCTGGTTTTCTCAAGCCCACAAATCCCTTTTGTCTTCTTGCCGCATACGCAAACCCGGAAAATCAGGCGGGCAGGTACAAGGGTGACTCGCCTTTTAAAATGCAAGCTTTACAATCCTATCCTCCAAGGAATGAAAAAGTAATTACAGCCATTCTTCCTCCATCTGAAAGCAAGTCTATCATACCGTCTATGGATTCTGCTAACACCCCTGAGTTCCCTGTTTAACTCTATTCTAATTGCCTGAAACAAGCACGCTCAGCCGGATGTCCTCCTGTAAGCCTGCATTTCATTGGTATAGCTGATTTAATAATCTCTGCAAGCTCTCCCGTAGTCTCAATTGGTTTGCTCTCCCTAAAACTCTACAATCTTAGCCGCTATTTTAGCTGCAAACTTATCCTCTCCATAGTCTCTTATAATATGTGTAAGTTCTGCCTGAGTATAATAATTGACAATATCTCTTGCTGTTTTCTCCTGTCTCCCTATCCATCCTCATATCAGCGGTTGCATCCGCTATCTAAGAAAAATCCTCTTTCCGCTGTGTCAAGCTGATAAGAAGATACTCCAAGGTCTAAAAAGTATGCCGTCAACCTCTTCTATTTCAAGACTTTTTAAAACACTTCCCATCTAGCATAATTACTTTAGTATTGTAACCCTATCCTTAAACTCTGAAAGTCTTTCTCCGGCTGCCTTGATTGCCGCCTCATCCTGATCTATACCTATCAGCCTTCCTCCATTTGTAAGACGCTAGCTATCTCTCATATGAATGAGCCCCTCCACCAAGAGTTCCATCCACATATATTCCATCCGGTTTTATATCAAGTTCTTCCATAACCCGTATCTCAACATTATTGGAATATGCTTAAATTCAATTCCTTCATCCATAAACATATCCTCCTTTCAAATAATCCTCTCAAAAATTATTCTTATTTTAATTATAAGATTTAAACTTTATTACATAAAATTCAAATTATATTCTGCCAAGCTGTTCTGCTATTTCATTAATATCATCAAACTCTGCATTATTACTATCCCAAAGTTCTTTATTCCAAATTTCTATCTTGCCCATCATTCCGACTATCATAACATTTTTCAATCTTTACTTTTTCACGAGTGACACCGGCAACAGCGTCCTCCCCTGCTTATCTATCTCACTCTCCACGGCAGACGCTAAGAAATATCTCTGGAGTGCTCCTGCTGTCTTTGTCGCCCTTAAGGTTGAGAGCTGTTCTACAAAGCTTTCCCATTTATCCATAGGATACATATACAAGCAGTTGAAATCAAGTCCAAAAAGTGATAATGAATTTTTCTCCAAGTTCTTCTCTAAATTTGGAAGGAACTATAATTCTGCCCTTAGTATCTACTGTATGTTCATAAGAACCAGTAAACATAAGAACACCTCCTCCTTTTTATTCCACTTCATATAACCTTTCCAACCACTTTACTCCACTTTTGTAATATTTTATTATAATTTTGACATTTTTTCAAGAATACAATATGTTCTGTTACTAGGCTTTACATACAAAAAGTTCTCAACCCCTGTTTACAAGGAGATTAAGAACTTTAATTTATTTCTAAATTTTTCTGTAATTTTTATTAATTCTTTTATTTTTCCTAATTTTATTCTTTTTATATAAGACTATGGCCACATTTGTTAAAAATAATATAATGCCAGCACTTGAGATCAGCTATTCCTGTACTCCCCTATAATCAGCTGGTCAGTCCTAAGACCCTCTATCAAAGCTCTGCCAAGGCCATATCCCCATATAAAGAAGAAACAGCTCCCGTCAAATTTTTATGCTTAGTATATAAAAAGGATGAAGATTAAAAGGATAAGATTCCAAACTGATTCATACAGGAATGTCGGATGAACCTGTATAAAACCTACATAATCGCCTTCTTCAGCCATTTCTCTGAGCATCTTTTGGTAATTGCATTCTGGTTTACATCATAAGTCGAGAGCCCTCATTGCAAAGAGGTTATTAGTGTAGTCACCAAAGGCTTCCCTATTAAAGAAGTTTCCCAACGCCCAATAATCTGACTCTGTAAGAAGGCCGGCACAAGCTGTATCGGCTAACAGGGTAAATTTTTATCTTTTTATTTTTTGAATACACAAAGGCTGCAGCTATGCCTCCTATTACTCCACCATAGATGGCAAGTCCGCCTGCTCTAAGGTTAAATACCTGAATAATATCATCCTTATAATCATCCCAGAAAATACAACATAGTATATCCTTGCACCTATTATTGAAACGATGACAGCATACATCGCAAAATCAAGATGTACTTCCTTGTCCTGTCCTGTTCTTGCCGCCTGAAAGCTGCCACGATATAACCCATAGCAATACCAAGTCCGATTATTATTCCGTAAAAGCTAGCTCAAATCTTCCGAATACGGATATACTCTTTTGGAAGATTCTCTATAACTATACCTAGGTCGAAATGAAGATAGTATCTAAAGCAAACATAGTTTCTCTCCTTATACATTAAAGCGGAAAAGAACTATGTCACCGTCATTTCATAACATATTCCTTTGCCTTCACTTCTAACAAGCCCCTTTTTCTTTGGCAGCAGCTCATAGCTTCCACAGGCTATAAGATTGTCGTAACTATGACCTCAGCCCTTATAAATCCTCTCTCGAAGTCGGTATGAATCTTTCCCGCCGCCTGTGGTGCCTTGGTACCGGCTTTTATAGTCCAAGCCTTTGTCTCCATTTCTGCCGGCAGTTATATAGCTTTATAAGTCCCAAAAAGCTTGTAGCTTGCTTTTATAAGTTTCTCAAGTCCGATTCTGACAGTCCCAAGTCCTCTAGAAGCTTTTTCTTGTCTTCGTCATCCAGTTCAGAGATTTCGCCCTATCTGCAGCACATACCACAAACACTTCCGAGCCTTCCTTCTCTGCTATTTCCCTACTTCTTTAACATACTTATTATTGGCTCCGTCATCCGCAAGGTCATCATCTTTACATTAGCAGCGTAGATAACAGGCTTAGCAGTAAGAAGGTTGTACTCCTCAAAGAACTTCTCTCGTCATCATCTTCTGACAGTAGGCCTTTGCAAGGTTGTCTGCTTCAAGGAAGGCCATAGTCTCACTATCATATCAAGTTCTTTCTCAACATCTTATCAGCACTAACCGACTTAGCTACCCTGCTTTTTCTTCTTTCAAGCACTTCGATATCTGCAAATATAAGCTCAAGATTTATAGTCTCTATGTCTCTTGTTGGCGAAATAGAGCCTTCTACATGGACAATATTAGCATCTTCAGAAAGCATCTAAACCACATGAACTATGGCATCTACTTCCCTTATATTGGCAAGGAACTGATTGCCAAGTCCTTCACCCTTTGATGCCCTTTACAAGACCTGCTATGTCTACAAACTCTATGGCGGCTGGCACAATCCTGCCTGAGTTATGCATCTTGCCAAGTACATTCAGTCTTTCATCTGGCACGGCAACCACACCAACATTCGGATCTATAGTGCAGAAAGGATAATTAGCTGATTCAGCCCCTGCCTTTGTTAACGAGTTAAATAAGGTACTCTTTCCTACATTCGGAAGGCCCACGATTCCTAGTTTCATATATGTTATCTCTCCTTACTGAATTTTATACTTCGTCTTCATATGGCATTATAACTGCCGCAATAATGTAACCCAGTATACCGCTTCCGCCCATCATGCAGAACAATACCCAAAGCAGCCTTACAACAGTTGGATCTAAATTAAAATATTCAGCAATTCCTGCACATACGCCTAAAATCATCCTATTAGGGCTTTTTAGCCAATCTTTTCATAAATATTGCCTCTTTTCCAAAATCATTACTGCTACAATTGTAACATAACAGGTTTATTTTCAATTCCCACCGCAACAAGGCTGCTGCGATGTGACATTAAATCTTTCAGTTTATTCCCATTCCTTCCATATACCCGGTCTCATAACCAAGTGTTGACTGCTTTGCCATTTCTTACAACAGGAGTTTTAATTATCTGCTGATTTTCAAGAACCGTCATGTTTTCATCTTCATCGGCAGCATATTGTATCCTTTTGCAAGTGCATCTTTGTCTTTAGCACTAGAATTTAACATATGTGTCAATGCTGCCATTTTTCTCAGCAACGAGATAAACTCTCCCTCACTCATACCCTTTTCCTTCATATCCACAAACTGATACTTTATTCCACGCTCCTTAAAATACCGCTCAGCTTTCTTTGTATCGTTACATTTCTTAGTTCCAAAAATCTGTATATTCATAACCACTACTCCAATGTATACTCAAACATTTCATATTTTAGTCTGCTGCCTTCTTCACTTTCTAGCGAAGCTAAAGCTCTTGCTACAAGTTTTACATCATCAGTTTCTATATCAATCCTCTTAAGCCAGACATAGTCTCCGTCTATTCTTAACACTTCATACTCCCAAGTTTCCATAACATTCCTTTCATAATAATCAATTATATCTTGTATTATATAGTGATATGCCATAAGGTTAAAAAGTATTTAGTACTCACTCCTTGACATAAAGCCTCTATTCATAGTATGATGAGAGAGGGTATTTTTATACACTTTGATTAATTTATACAGCTAAGGAGATGATAATTTTGCAGTCAGTGACGCGATAAATATTATCGTGCTTTTTATTTTAGTTCTGCTTTCCGGATCTCATCTGCAGAAACTGCAATAATTTCTGTAAATAAGATTAGAATCCGCTCTATGGTAGAGGAGGATGTTAAAAATGCCGCTCTTGTTGCAAAGATTATAGAAGACCCAAGAAAGTTTATCAGCACAGTACTCATAGGTAACATGTTGTAAATATTTCTGCTTCTGCTCTTGCAACAACCTTTGTTTCCCGCCTCTTCGGAAAATGTCTATATAGGTATAGGTACAGGCATTCTTACTATGATAATACTTGTATTTGGAGAGGTTCTTCCAAAAACGATTGCATCTATCCACTCAGAAGAGCTTTCTCTTGCATACGCACCTGTATTACTGTTTTTCAATGAAGATTTTTACACCGTTAGTTTTCCTTTTTGAATATAATATCAGGCGGAATACTGAAAATCTTTTGGTGTTGATCCTGACAAGATAACATCAGGAATTACTGAAAATGAGCTTTTGACCCTATGTAGAAGTCAGTCACGAAGAAGGTATAATTGAGAACGAAAGAAAAGGAAATGATTACCAATGTGGTCGGCTTTTGGTGATTCTCTTGGTAAAAGATGTTATGGTTCCAAGAGTTGATATGTATACTATAAGTGATGACATCAACTATGACGAACTTTTTGTTTGCTTTTTGAAAAAGATAAGTACTCCAGACTTCCCGTGTACCAAGAGAATGTTGATAATATAATCGGTATAGTCTACTTGAAGGATGTTGCTTTTTATATGATAAAACGGAATTTAAGATTGAGTCAATCCTTCGTCCTGCTAACTTTACCTATGAGTTTAAGAAAACCCTCTGAACTTTTAATAGAAAATGAGAAATTCCTCTCTTTCAATGTGTATAGTGCTTGATGAGTACGGTGCTGCTGTTGGTCTTATCACCCTTGAAGATCTTGCTTGAAGAAATTGTAGGCGAAATTCGTGACGAATATGACGGCGATGAAGTAGATGATATAGTACAATTGGATCAAGATGAATATATGGTAATGGGATCAACAAGACTTGATGACTTCAACGAGTTCTTTTGGTACTGAATACGAATCTGATGACTATGATTCTATAGCCGGTAAACTTATTGAACTTTTTCGAAAGACTTCCGGAAAAAGGTGACGCAATCACAGACTATCCTCTTTCCTTCCTTATAGAATTTGTCGATCACAGAAGAATAGAAAAATAAGAGTAAAGCTTCCAAATATTGACGATAGTTCCGACTATGCTGAATCAGACTTTGGTGAAGCCACTGAATAAAAATAATTGATATATTTAAAGCGTAATGAATTTTTCACTACGCTTTTTAATGCACTTCCGTACCCGTAAAATAATACATTATTATTCTTTATATCCATAGCCTGCATCTGCCATCCCCTTGCACCAGACTGGCTAAGTCCCACTCCATGCCCATAACCGCTTCCTGAAAATATAAAAATCACCTCTCACATTTTCTTTTTATCTGCCCTTAAGCTTTTTACAAAAATCCGAATGTGAATATACATTAATTTTTAGTACTATAAAGATTAAATGCCTTTCTTATCTCCTGTTTTTGAAGAATTAATCTTCCCTGCTTCCTTTTTATCAATAGAGAAATTGCCCTGCCTGATTTTTGATCTGTTTATTACACTTATTTCTTCTATATTTCCAAGCCTTATGCCTTTTCTTGAAGCATAGCCGCTAAGCATCTCAGAGCTGCCCTCTTGTATAGCCTATACTCCACGGTTTTTCTCCGGCATGTCTCTCATACGGATCAGGTACTGCCCTAAGCCAGGCTTTCTTACCTCCCCATACATTTTCCATGAATCTTCAGTATAGCCACCTGAAGTTGAAAAATAAGTGGTTTTTACAACTCTGTTTTTATATGTAACAAATTCATTTTCAGTCTCTTTAACAGCCCTATCCGTCTCTCCTGTCTTTCAAACCTTCATACCGCCATAAGACTGATGTGCAATTGTGTTGGTAGCTTTATAACCTTTTTATATCACTGTCTGAACCAAAACCGCAACTGCAGACCAAACTCCTTGAACAGACTGCCTAGGCTCATAGGGCTGATATATCCAAGTATGGTTCATTTCATTGGAACCGATCCTCTAATATAGTCTTCAATATTTACGACATTTACAACCGTTACACGCTTTTCCCATAAGTTCCTATCTCAGTTCTTCCCTGTATCTGTTTTTCTCCTTCTACTGAAACTCCTTCACTCTTATTTACTGATTCAAATTGTGGATTAGCTCCTGCCTCCTTAACATCTAATTAAAACTTATTCCTATCTATCGTAACTGCCAACATATATTTACTACTCTTATTTTTTTGCAGCAATAGAATAAACATCGATTAGTATTTAATACATTTTCTGCCAACAGGCATCATAGAGTTTCCAAACTCCCTGTTATTTCTATCCATCCCAACTAAAGCCGGAACTACTGTTAAGGATTTTTAGCTGCTCTAAGACTTGCTGCCTCTGCTAAAGCTTTTAGCATATGATGGAAAACTCCACCATATACATTATAGCTGCCATAGGCTCTGGAAAATACTTATCCCTTTATCGCCTCTTAATATATCAGTTGGATAACAATTATCTTCCTTAGAAAACTCCTATTTTTAACAGCCTGATTATCAATTCTTATCGAAGTCTTATTAAATATTCCTTTGTAAGTCCAACCTCACCCAGTATTTTGTCCTTCTGATACAGCAGCATTTAAAGTGGCTGTCCTTATAAAAAGACAGCCTCTAAAACGAAGATAAATATTAATAATTTAACTATTACTCTCCTTTTTCATTTCTATCACCATATTTTACTTCCCAAAAGATAGTCTACGAACTGTCTGGCTGTTCTTCCTGAGCGTCCTCCATTTGCTATCTCCCACTTCCTCGCCTCGTCGTGAAGTTCTTCCCCATCTATGTCCAGTTCTGGATATTCCTTTGCTATCCCTGAAACTATATCAAAGATGATGATCCTGATTTGGTGCAAAACAACTATGGTTATACCAAATCTGTCTGCCAAAGAAAGTTTCTCCATGTAGTACTCCGGAGTGGTGTACATCCTGATTGTCCATATCCGTCCTGTCACTCCAAAGCTCTCTTATCAGATGTCTTCTGTTTGAGGTGGCATATATGAGTACATTCTCAGGCCTAACCTCAAGTCCGCCCTCAATCACTGCCTTTAGGTACTTGTATTCAGTTTCAAACTCTTCAAAGAAAGGTCATCCATATAAATGATGAATCTGTAATTCCTGTTCTTTATCTGAGACAGAATTTCTGAAAGGTAGACAAACTGATGTTTATATATCTCTATCATCCTAAGTCCATCGGGATAAAATCTGTTAAGCACAGCCTTTATGCTTGAAGATTTGCCTGTACCTGCATCCCCATATAGGAGACAGTTATTGGCTCTCTTTCCATCCACAAAAGGCTTTGGTATTGGCTATCAGCTTCTCTTTTTGTATTTCATATCCAACCAGTTCGTGAAAGCCTTATTTCTACTGTATTAGTAATCGGAATGATGCCGCCATCCTTTTCAGATATCCTAAATGACTTGTTAGGCCGAATTTTCCTACTCCAAACGCCTTATAAAACTCGGTAACTCTCTCATATGTTTCATTTTCATCTTTTGCGTCATTTTATCAGCTTGGACAAATCCTTTACCTTATCCGATACATTTTTATTTATCCTGGTATCTGCCTTTTTGATGGCCTTGTAATTAGTAATGATAGTAAAACAGCTAATCCCAAGTTCCTTTCAATCTTTGAAAAATCATGAGTGAAAAAGCCCTTTTTATAATGGCAAGGTCACTAAGCACAAAGTCTACAACACTTCCTCCCTGTCTCCCTCCTTCTCACAGGAAAGTGCAAATGGATTTTTCGTCCATAACAAGGAGGTAGGTAAGGTAGTTCTGCCATGAGGTTATTATCAAAACCGTTCTCTGTAGCTTACCTCAAGAAGTTTGTTGATACAATTATAAATACGGCTTATAAGTTCATCCCTATCCGCTGCTTCAACTTCAAATTTCCTGATGATATCCGCTGCTTCCTTAAGAATCTCATCATTAACGAGGTTTCTGTAGACTATCAGCTTCTCTATAGCAAATGACATTAATTTCTCCTTTAATTCTGCATTACCTACATTCGCTCAGAGGGCGTCTATACCAAGCAAGTCAAGGCATTTTTACGATGATTTTTCAGTAATGTATGACAGCTTTAGAGTGAATATTTCCTTGCCTCATCCTGCTCAGTAAGTATGTGGTTCCTCATGGTAAAATGCACTAAAAGCAGTTAGCTGCTTCATAAATATGTCACATACCTTATGTGGTGCAAACTCTGTTGCAGCCAAATCTATCATATCAGAGAACTTAGCTATAACAAGTTCAAGATTTCTCTCTGACTCCGTTACACTTTTAACAAGCTTTTTATCCGCAAAAAACTTATCCAGTTCAGCCTTTGTAATACCCTTTTCTGCTATAAACTTATCCAGAATTGAGCGAATTCTTACTACCGTATACTGGATATAGGGTACCTGTATTCCCTTCAAAGGAAGCAAATCTGTCAAGGTCAAAGATATAATCCTTGCTTGCCTGATTAGATAAATCACCGTATTTAAGGGCTGCCAGACCAACCTGCCTCGCTACCCTGTGCTTGGTTTCTTCGTCCATGTCCCTGTCAGCCATCTTAGTTTCTACTTCTTCGGTTATCTCGGAAATAAGTCTCTCAAGCCTCATAACTCCACCTTCTCTTGTCTTAAAGGCTTGCCGTCTTACCATTCATAGTACCGAAGCCTAAGAAGGTAGGTTTAAATTCTCAGGTGCAATTCCTGTCTCTTAGCTGCTCTAAATACCTGTTCGAAGTGCATTTCCTGCCTCTTATCAACCACATAGAGGATGTCAGTAGGGTTAAAAAGCTTAACTCTTTCTACAATTGTAGCAAGGTCTGTAGTGCTATAAAGAGAAGCACCGTCTGACTTAGAGTATGATGCAAGGAGGCACTTCCTTCTTATCATCCTCCTAGCCACATCTACTACCAGAGCACCCTCGCTTGTGTATGCAAAGCCATCAGCCTTCATCTTTTTCTACCATATCAGGTATGTAGGCTTGGGCATCACTTTCTTTTCCCAAAGGTCAAGCTAACATTAAGATTTTCATAATTCTTCTTAAGGTCTGCTACAGACACAGACAAAAATATGATTCCAAAGTGCCAGATATCCCTCTATTTCCACTCTGTAGAGGGCAGTTGCATGAAGAGCCTCGTTTTTGTATTCCTCGTCTTCCTTTGACCTTGCACTTGCCGCCGGATAGATTTCCTCAAGTTCACCCATAGGTAAATGGAGCCTCGCTAGGATATTCTCCTGTAAAACTCTCATCAAAAGTAAACAAGTTCAGGATTTCTATGCTTTAGCTCAGTTATAATGAGTCCCATCTGAAGTCCCCAGTCACCAAAGGTGTACATCTCCTATTACCCTCGTTTCCTGCAAATCTCTCAGTACGCTTTATACTCTCACCGATAATTGCAGAGCGGAGATGTCCTATGTGTAAGGGCTTAGCCACATTAGACCTGCACATAGTCAATTACTATCTTCTTTGGGTTTCCTTCTGCCTCATAGCCAAAATTGTAATTACCGCCCATTTCATTTACATAGTCAGCCAAAAACTCATCTTTAAGTGTGAGGTTAATAAATCGGCTTTACTGTCTCTATCTTCTCAAATATTTTTCCTTCTTCGGAGAGTTGCAGCTTATCCGCCACTTCTTCAGCAATAATAAGGGGAGCCTTCTTATACTCCTTAACTGCCGCCATTGCCCCATTACACTGGTACTGGCAAAGGTCAGGCCTATTGGAAATGCTTACCATTCCATATTTTTGTCGTAGCCAAGGCTATCAAAAGCATTTTCCACTGCTTCTTTTTATTACAACAGATATTTTCTTCATTACAACTCTCCTCATACTTAATTTAATTAAAAACATCTTGCAAATCTCCATCCTATACAAAAGGACGGGGTATCTGCAAGATGGCTTTTTCATCAGTTAATTCGTTGTGATTAACTCTCTAACCATTATTTTATTTTATCATTATTACACGCAAAATACAACTATTCAGATATCCATATAATATCTTTTAATCCCTACTCACCAAATACTTTTGTAATCTGCAATGAATTTTTCAATTCCTGTTCGGTAAGCGGATGGTTTATCATCTGCATTATTACTTTGTAAGGAACAGTGGCAATATCAGCTCCTGCCAATGCACAGTGCTGTACATGTCATAGGATGTCTTACTGAGGGCCGCTATAATTTCTGTTTCATAGCCATAGTTTTTCAAAGATTTGTACTATATCGGCTATCAAATTCACACCGTCCTGATTAATATCATCAAAGCCTTCCAAGGAAAGGCGATACATAGCTTGCGCCTGCTTCTGCAGCAAGAAGTGCCTGATTTGCAGAAAAATAAGCGTAACATTAGTTTTAATGCCCTCTTTAGTAGCACCTTCACTGCTTTAAGCCCTTCTACCGTCATTGGAATCTTAACTACCATATTAGGATGCAGGGGATGCAATTTCCCTTCCTTCCTTAATCATCCCTCTGAGTCAGTTGTAGTAGCTTTAACCTCACCGCTAATAGGTCCATCCACTATAGCCGTTATTTCCTTGAGTACTTCCTTAAAAATCACGCCCCTCCTTTGCAATAAGAGACGGATTGGTAGTTACTCACAAATAACATATCGTTTGCCTTACGAATTTCCTCAACATTAGCTGTGTCAATGAAAAATTTCATAACTATACCTCCTAATATTTTTACCCAAACCGGGTATTGATAACCCTTAACTTATTCCTTCCACAATCCTATTTTTGAGTGGTAGATACTGCATCCGCACCTGCTGCTAAAGCTGCTATTACATCCTTTTTCTCTGAAATGAGCCCTCCTGCTATCAGTGGTAATTTTTAATTCCGATTTTAATTTTTCGATTATTTCAGGCATTATCGTCATCAGATTTTCAACCATATCAGGATTTGCCAGACTTACCTGCTTATTCACATTTTCCATAGCCATAGAATCTATAATAAAATTCTAAGTATTCCTATAAGCCCAATTTCTACTGCATATTTTTGCAAAGATTTCCTTAGTACTTATAATTCCATCTGCCTTAGTATTTAGCTTAAGATAGTCTATTGCTTCTGTTTTTGCAGATAAGCCCTGAACTAAGTCTGTGAATTATTGCAAGTTTATCTTTGTTTTTAATTTTTCTACTATTTCGGATATATTGCATATATTCCCAAATAAAAATAAATATAACCTTACAGTCTGTCATCAGGCTTTCTTTCAGCTCTTTTTCATCTTTTACGTGCTACTAACCGGAAATTCAGCGATAATTTCAAGCATTTCTTCCCGCATTCTTTTATAAGCCATCATCTGACCTCCTTTATTATACATCATCTTTCTGACTTTTTCACCCTTTTTAATATTTCTTCTACAACAAGTCCTATCAAACCACCTGTTATAATTCCTATAAACATAGATAAGACAGATAAGAAAAACCGCAGGTAATCTTAAAAGCACTCATGGCACACAGAAGCTGCCCTCAGATTGTACTAACACCTCCTGCCATACTAACACCTAAAACTCCATCTGTCTGTTTAAGAAGAAACATAGTAATAAAGCTTAGTATTCCACCGGAAGAGTCCATAAATTGCACTATATGGATTACCAAAGGTTAAGCCTACAAGAATTATCCTTATTAAAGAAACTGTGATTCCTGCTTCAGCACCTCCCATGTATAAGGCTGAAGAGTGTACCACTATGTTTGCAAGGCCAAGTTCTCATACCCGGAACATGAAAAATTAAATGGAATAAGCACCCTCATGTAGCTTGCAATAAATGCCAAAGCCACCAGTATTCCATACATTTGATACCCTCTTTGCCACTCTCTCCTCCTCAGCCTGAAACCCCATCTATAACTGCTTTCATCATTTTCACTGTCTTCTATCTTAACTACAATCCTATTTGTAAGACATACAAGCATGTTTCTCCTGTTCTCTCTATCTTTCCCTGCTTTACGCACTGCTTGTCCGGACAGTTTGCTTCTGATATATAGGCTTTTCCATCTTCTATGATAAGAGTGTTTTTCCAAGATGCGAGGCCTTCAAGTTCATATCTCGCATTTTTGAAAGAGGATATTTAGCTATCTTTTTACCATCAACAGATACAACAACATCTCAATACATCTGCAGAACTTACATTTTATCAAATCTATCACAAATAATGCAGAGGATAGAACAAGCAAGGTCAGTCCTAAAAACAATATCATGCAATCTTTTCTTATTTTTGTCCATCAGTCTTATCTCCATTGCTAACATCATTAAAGCAACTTTGTAATATTCTATTTTTCATACTCTCAAATATATGCCTAATCATCCTTTCAAACTTTCTTATGATTATAACATTTTTTAGCATTAAATTTTCAAAAACTTCTTCTGCAATCGTTTGTAAATCAATTTTTGGTTAAAAAGTTCGGTTTTATTAAAGTTTTCCTCAAAACTTTTCCTTTTTATTAATGATATGCCAGTTATCTCCTAATCTCACAGGGGTGATTTCCTTTACCGAAATCACTTGCATCCTCATACTTAGGTTTCACTATCTCCTTCCCTTTTTATCTATAAACCCCCTTACCATCTATCCATACCTGAGCAAGCCCGTTTCTAAAATCATTTACTTCACCATACTTGGGCTTTACCACTTCTTTCCTTTTTATCCACAAAACTCCACTTGCCTGTTTCATCATCTCTCATCCTCACCTTAGCCAGGCCTTCTCTAAAAATCACCTACTTTATCATGCTTAAGTTTTATTATCTCTTTACCTTTTCTATCTATAAAACCATACTTACCTTTTTCGATACCTTAGCCAGTCCTTCGCTAAAATTACCTACTGCATCATACTTAGGTTTTATTATCTCTTTACCCTTTTTTTATTTATAAATCCATAATAGCCTTTTTTCCCAATTTACTATTCTTACCACTAGCTAATCCTTCACTAAAATTACCTGCTTCATCATACTTAGGCTTTTATTATCTCTTTACCTTTCTGTCTACAAAACCATACTTGCCCTTTTCATAATCTCCTATCCTCACCTTAACCAAGCCTTCACTAAAAATTACCTGCATAATCATACGCTCCGACCTTTACTACCTCTTCTCCCTTTTTATCTATAAAAACTATACTCACCTGTTTCATCATTGCTCATTCTCACCTTAGCCAGGCCTTCACTAAAATCATCTGCCTCATCATACTTAGGTTCTACTATCTCTTTCCCTTTTTATCTATAAATCCGAACTTACCCGTTTTCTCATCTCCTACCCTTATTCTAGCTAGTCCTTCACTAAAACCCCATAGTTTCATCATAATTTTCCAGGCTTTACTACTTCTTTTTCCTCTTTATTTATAACCCCTCCTTTCCATTCTTAACTACTAGCCACTCCTCCACTAAAATTACCTATATAACTATATTTTTCCGGACTTCACTACCTCTTTACCCTCTTTATCTATTAAACCTACCTTTCCATCTTTAATTATCGAAGCCATACCTTCTATGAAAAACTCCATATCCAATCATACTTAGGCTTTTGCAAATACCTCTCCTATCTGAAACATATTTTACTATCATACTCATAATTAATAACACCAAAATCATCACAGTTCTCATACTTATCTCAACCTCTCTTTTGAATTCTTTATAGCCTTAAACTTTTGAATTTTTGCAAAAATCGTTTATAGCTTTTAACTATTGATACATAATACTAAATAAAAATGCCTCAAATCTATGTCAAGTCTGAGGCATTTTTCTTTTAAATATTCTATTTTTATTTTTCTCAATTCTTCCCTGCTTTACAAGGAGTTCTGCTATAAGCACTGCTCCACCCTGCTGCGCCTCTTAAGGTATTGTGGGAAAGGCCTACAAACTTGTACTGGAAGAGGCTGTCTTCACGCAGCCTTCCGATGGAAATACCCATTCCTCTCTCATAGTTTACATCAAAGAGATACCTGAGGGCGGTTGTCCTCTTCAAGATACTGAATAAAAGTGCTTGGAGCACTTGGAGTTCAAGTTCCTGAGGAAGTCCCTTAAAGCTTCTCCATTTTTCAATCATCTCTTCTTTAGAAAGGCTTCTTTTCAAAATCTACAAACACTGCAGCTGTATGGCCGTTAAGTACAGGCACTCTTATACACTGGGTAGTAATAAGAGGAGCTTCAGCCTTAACTATAACACCATTTTCTATCTTACCCCAAATACGGAGAGGTTCCTGTTCACTCTTTTCTTCTTCTCCCCCGATATAAGAATGATATTTCCAACCATTTCAGGCGATCACTAAAGTTCTTGCCCGCACCTGAGATAGCCTGATAGGTAGTAGCCACTACTCTTACAGGAGTTGAATTCTTTTTAGAGCATGAAGGGCTGGAGCATAACTCTGGATTGAGCAGTTTGACAACTGCAATAAAGCCTCTCTTAGTCCCAAGCCTCCCTGCTGGAACTTGAGTTACCTCAAGGTGCTCAGGGTTTTTAGTTCAGAGCACTACCATAGGAACATCAGGTGTCCATCTGTGGGCAGAGTTATTGGATACTACCGGTGTCTCTGTCTTTGCATAAGCCTCCTCTATGGCCTATAATCTCATCCTTTGTCATGTCTACTGCACTAAATGCGAAGTCAACCTGAGAGCTAACCTTTTCAACATCATTTACATTTTTCAACAATTAACTTCTTTTACCTTCTCCGGCATATGGGTTTCAAGCTTCCATCTGCCGCCAACCGCCTCTTCATAAGTCTTTCCTGCACTTCTTGGAGATGCTGCCACGCAAACTACCTCAAACCACTCACTGAGTTCTCAAGCAGAAAAGAAATCTCTGACCGACCATGCCTGTTGCTCCTAATACTCCTACTTTTTAACTTTTTCCATATCTATTCTCCTTTGTCTTTCTCACAAAATACATTTGTCTTTTTATATAACAGCTATACTACTACTTTTATAGCAAAATTTCAAGGATTTTAATTTCAGCAAATATTAACAAAGGTATGGAAACTATTTACTATTTTTGTTATACTGTTTTAATAAAATCAATTTGAGATATAATTTAACCAGCAGGAGGTAGTGAATGCCACATTTATTTCAACCTTATACAAATGATTATGCTTACAATGAATCCTTTTTAAGATTAATGAAGAACCTGCCCTTCTTACCTGTGGTAAGAAGGCAATGTGGTACAATGACTATGTCTTGGGGAGGAATGGGTGTTATCTGGAACATGGAGCGTAGGCTTTGTTTTTGTAAGAGGAAGCAGATATACAAAAAGAATTTCTTGATAAATACGATACTTTTTCAGTAGTCCACTTTTGCCCCGGATAAGAGAACAGGACTTATGTTAAAATATATAGGAAGTATTTCAGGGCGTCATGAGAGATAAGATTAATAATGCAAAATTTCATATAGCCCTATCACAGTGGTACTCCATATATTGATGAAGGACGTGATATTGTCATTATGAAAACTTTCGGTTACCAAAATTAATCCGGGGATTTTATTGATCCTACGATTGATGAAAAATTTTATGATGACAAAGATTATCATTATATGTACATAGGTGAAGTTCTACAGCTTATGTCGAAGATAAATATTTTTACTAAAGAAAGAAGGAAAGAAAATGTCTAAAATTATTTTTAACCGGCGACAGACCAACCCGGAAAGCTCCATCTGGGGCATTATGTAGGGTTCTCTTAAAGAAGGGTTGAATTACAAAATTCAGGCGAATTTTGATAATATATACATCATGAGTTGCTGACTCACAGGCTCTTACCGATAATGCAGAAAATCCTGAAAAGGTAAGACAGAATATTATTGAAGTGGCTCTTGACTACCTCTCTGTCGGGCTTGGGATCCAAAACAAATGTCACCTCTTCATCCAATCACAAATACCTGAACTTTGTGAACTTTCATTCTACTATATGGATTTTGGTTACAGTTTCAAGGCTTCAAAGAAATCCTACCGTAAAGACTGAAATTCAAATGAGAAATTTTGAAACCAGTATACCTGTTGGCTTTTCACCTATCCAATCAGCCAGGCTGCTGATATTACGCATTTAAGGCCACACATGTGCCTGTTGGCGAGGATCAGGAGCCTATGATTGAACAAACCCGTGAAATCGTTAGAAAGTTTAATTTTACTTACAGCGATGTTCTCATAGAACCAAATATTATGCTGCCGGATAACGAGGCTGCAAGCGTCTGCCGGGAACCGATGGTAAGGCTAAGATGAGTAAATCCCTCGGTAACTGTATCTATCTTTCTGACAGTGCTGAAGGAGGTAAAGGCTAAAGTTATGAGTATATCACTGATCCCGATCACATAAAATTAAGTGATCCCGGCAAAATAGATGGAAATACAGTATTTACCTATCTCGATGCCTTTGCAAAAGAGGACAGCTTGTAATATCTTCCTGAATACGAAAATTTGGACGCTCTTAAAAGCTCATTATCAGGCCAGGAGGGCTTGGTGATGTTAGGTAAAACATTTCTTAAATGCAATTCTTGAAGAAGAACTTGAGCCTATCAGAGCCAGAAGAAAAGAATTTGAAAAGACATCCCTGCTGTATATGATATTCTTAAAAGGGAAGTGAAAAAGCTGAAGAGTTGCTGCTACTCTTTCCGAAGTTAAATCTGCTATGAAGATTAAATTTGCATGATGTAGAACTGATAAAAGAGCAGAGTGAAAGATTTAAATAGATGAAACTATATGTGAGCTAAGCTGCTTTTTAATGATTATATATTTTTAATACGAGGGACTGACAAATTTCCATTCTCTATGGTATCTGTCAGCCCTCTGTTTTATATGTATATGCTAAATTTTTATAAATCAACTCCAAATGATTTACAAGACAATTTTTCGATTTCCCTGCAATGAAATAAAAATCCTAATTAAGCCTGAAGTCCAAGTCTCCTTCTTCTTCTCTTTCTCATACTTTTTAATCACGGGTTTGCAATCAGCATACCAAGTGCCAGGGCAAGGGCTATTGATATAGTTTCTACTCCAAGTTTTTCCAAAATCTCCCCACCTTTTAGTTACAGCAAAACGATAATCATATATAGCATTCCTCCCGGAATAAGCGGCATTATTGCAGATACCATACCGTTGATGGAGCTTTTTGACTTACTGCCATTATTTCAGCATAAATATTAATTACTATTGCTGCTATAAAATACTTCATAGGCTCTGAAAACATAAAAATACCCGGCTGTCAAATATGCCGCCCAGCCTATCGATCCTCCAAAGCCCGCACCAATCAGCCTCTTGCCTCCGGTATTAAAAGTACAGGCATAACCAACACTTCCAAAGAATGAAGCAGTCAGTGCTATAATTACAGTTATCCACTCAGACCACTCTCTAACATTAGATATTATTACTTCTCCAAAAATTCTTCGTAAAAATTTGGACGAAGATGAAAAACCTACTGCTATCATACTACAGCTATCAATGTAGCTACTATAAATCTAATTCCACCCGCAATTGTGTCTCCTCCAAACACATCTCTTAGGGAATTGGTAGAGCATTATCCGGGTATGAGCAGCATTACATCTCCTATGCTTATCATTTCTAGCAGTCTGCAAGTCCTGCCCTTACAGCCATTATAGCCATAAATCCGCCTAATAGTGACGATACAACTATAGGAATAAATTTATTTACTTCCAGTTTCCTTGCAAATTCATCTATATATTTTAAAAATAATGGCTATAAACGCTGAAACCGCTGCATCTTTCACGCTTCCGCCAAAGAAAATGGTGAAGGTAAAGGCTATTAACATGAAAAATAAGATTTGAGCATAGAAAACATAGGATGTTTCGGACATCAGTTCAGAAAATTTCTTCCTGCCATCTTCCACTGTAAGCTTTCACAGATTTCTCTTGAAAGTGCATTCATCTTTTTCAAGCCTGTCCATGTTATAGGCAAATTTATCTACTCTTCTGGTCTGAGTGACCGAACTATACTCTCATAGTACACTGTAACTATAAGGCTGGTAGTAATTGAAAGTGCTTCCGCCCTCACAGCACCAAGGCTCTTACATATTCGTCTTATGCTGCTACTGTCCTTGCTACCTCTGCTCGGAAATTACCATCTGTTCAGCTATATCCAGAACGAGATCCAGCCTTTCCTCCCATTCCTGTCTTTCACTTCCTGTACCTGTATCACTATTTCACAGTTTCAAGATTTTTATTCATTATCATAATATTTATCCAGCTATGCTTTTTCCCACCATATTTATAGGTAATTACAGTTTCAAGGTTCAAGATAGAGACATACTGTTAAATATATTTGTGGCAACACTTGATTAACCTTTTGACAATTCTTTAACAAGTTCCTTCATTTTCTGCCCGCTTTTGAAGTACCCTCATCGTCAAGTTTCTCCTGTTCCTCTGTAAACGGCAGGCACATCTTAAGAATCTGAGATTATTATAATTTACCCAAGCCTTGAATATGCTCCTCCCCTGACCATATATAAGGGGCGGATAAGCTCCATTCCTTCAAAGTTCTTACTATGAAGCTTCGGCATCATAGTCTCGTATTTTCCTGCATAGAACATTCCCATTAGAACTGTTTCATGGCATCATCAAAAATGATGTCCAAGAGCTATCTTATTACAGCCTAACCCTTTGCCATACTGTATAGATGTCCCCTCCTCATCCTTGCACAAAGATATATGGACTTTTTCTATATCAAAAACTGCATCAAAGATGTCACTCTTCAAAAATCTCCACCGGTATTTCAAGCAGCTTTGCATTTTCTTCAATCAGTTTTCTATTTTCAGGATTATATCCCGGATCCATAACTATGAACCTAAGTTCATACTCAAATTTTCTATGTCTCTTAAGCTCCTGCATAAGTTTTGCAAGCAAAAAGAATCCTTTTCCACCTGAGATACAGACTGCAATCCTGTCTCCCTCTTTGATTAATTCATATTCTTTCACTGCTTTACAAAAATTTGTCCATATTTCTTTATGATACTTCTTTACTATACTTCTCTCTATTTCTTTTACTCTGTCTAATTCCCTTCATATACACCTTTTTCTAAATATTAATCTGCATAATGCATATGTGCATCATCTATACATTCAAAGTATTTTGAAAAATCTTGCTGCAAGCCATTTTGCCATAGGCAGATTCTGGTCTAAATAATTTCCACATTCTACAGGACTGGCTCGGTATCTCTCCATCATAATCTCTGGCAAATCTAAACATCTCAGTAAAGCCGGATAATATCTTTGACTCTAAATCCCATGCCATAATAAAGGTAGCAGCCCGTTCTGCAGCCCATTGGTCTAAAATATATTATTCTATCCTTGTGGTCTTTATGGTTTCTTAAAAATGTTGCTACAAAGATGCTCCAAAGTCATGAAGTTCCGCCGTATCTCATAACCGGCTCTTTATTTGGAGTCATCCTTAAATCAAAGGTTGTGGTATTTCAGCACCAACCCTATCCTTTCTTCGAAACATATACTCCCGGTTCAAGTACTAAATGGTTCACTGTAAAGCTTGCTATTTCTATCCATAATACCTCCTTTTTAGTCTATATCTATAAAATAAGAATCCTACTTTGCAGGATTCACCGTCTGCTACCTGCCTCACAGAGCGGCATCTGTATATCGCATACTCTTAAGTATACGAAAAGCTGCTGCAATAGCACAGCAGCTTTTCTGAAAAGCATTTCCAGTTTATAAATTTTACATTAATCAAGCCTTTGAAATAGACTGAACACCCTTGATGGCTTGATCCGGCTGACTTGCAGGCTGGTTGTTGCAGATGTGCTCTGTGCTGCCGCCTGGGCTGCCAGCTCTGATGAAGCCTGGGCTGCCATGGTCTGCTCACTTGTTGCACCCTTTGACTGTAATATTCATCAAAAAGTTTGTTAGCTGCTGCCAGAGTCTTTTGCTGTATTTCAGGAAGTTCTTTCCCCAAGCCCTTGTAGCCTCTTTTATAGCCTTTTTCCATAGCTGCCTGCATAGCCTTCATCTGGTTTACATCATCTCCTGCCAGAGCTGAAGCAAGTCAAACATTCTCTTAGAGTCTGTTCCTCCCCAATAGCCCTTTTCAGAAATGTCTTCTGCCATGCCTGCTTCTTAGCTGCTTCACTACTGTGAATTCACCCTTGGCAAGCTTTTTCCAGACATCACCCAGATTGTCAGTTGCAATAGCAATTTTTGTCCCTGCCCTGTGATGGACTGAGTTACAAGATCCAAAACTGTTTCTGTCTTGCTTCAACTTCTTCCTTAGTGCCTTAACAAGCAGCTCTGTCTTCCTTACTCATCTTATTAATTTTGTGCAAGGTTTCTTTTTACTGTCTACCTGTGCAGTCTTCTCATAAACAGCAGCTTTATTAGTCTCCTTAACATTTGAAGCAGCAGCCACTTTACTGGTTGACTTTGGATCCAAGGTTGTGCTCTGTTCTCCGGTTGACTTAGCAGTTACCGTATTTTTAGCCTTTTCAACTATTTTTCAGCAGTCTCTACAGGGTTTCTTACGGCATTAATGCTCTGAATCATACTACTCATTTTTCTTTCTCCTTTCCTTGAAGATATCCGCAATTCCGTTTGCTTATTTTGAGGTATATATATACCCTCTTATCATATATATCAGCAATCTGACTTTTAATTAACCCTTCATTTTTAACTTAACCAAATTGTTCACTAAATATTAAAGTAATACGCTCTATGCCCACAGGCTAAAATTGTTTATCTTTCTACAGTATGTGAATAAAATGTCTGCATCCTATGGCATTAATCATTTGGGTTAATATTCTACAGAATTTTCTATATCAAATTCTTTCGAAAAACAAAAATTCTTCCATTAAATATGCAATATTTCCTTCAGAATGTTCTACCTCTTTAGAATATGCCTTGTGTCAACCATTATCATATCAGTTATATCAAATTTCCTCAAATTTTGATATCTGATTGCTGCAGAATCCCCTATAGCAAAATCCTAAGAACATAAACTTTGCTCTGGAAATTACATCACAGTCATATACTCCTTTGTGAAAATACCGAAATACAGTATACCATAATATTCTCATACCAAATGTCAAGCATTTTATTATCTTTTCTGTATTTTCAAATTCATATATTACTTCTTCGTTCAGTTTGCTCTTAAACTCAGAGAACACCTCAGTCACTCATCACCAAGTCCATACAATTCACCAAGCGGGTAACAGACTTCCCTCTATAAAGGGCTAACTCACCCTCTTGAAAATTAGGACAGTCTATATCAAGGTTTTTCAAGAAAGTTCGATAAGGTTTTCATCCTCTGAACCCTCATTCATAATCTCTTGGGCTTTGGAAACAAAACAGAGAAACATCTTAATCCTATCATATATGCCATCTGTCCTATTTTTGCAATATAACTATGCTTCTATCTAATATATTCTATCTCTTTTACAAACATAGGAAGACATTCTTCAAGAATTTCTTCATAAGGAATTTCCTTTTCTAAAAGTTACCCTATCCTCCCTTTCAAACACAGTTTCCCCACTACTTCGCAGGATAAAAGCCATACTCTTTTCTCTGGTATTATCATACTCTACAGTGAATCTTGGATGCTCAGTACATACTTTACAAAGTGATTTTTCTCCAAGATGTATATAGATATCACAGAGATTTTCAATTTTAAAAGGACATCTGTCACCATTTTAATCTAAAAAGTATTCACTCTTCTGTCTCGTCTGAACCATCAACCATAGACTCCCTAAGCCTCTTACAAAATCTCCACCTGCCTTTTTATAAGCCTCTATAGGATTCTTCATCTATATCTAACTCCATCCTATGCAGCAGCTGTCTGTACATTTTCCTCCTATACATTTAAAATCTTCATAATAATCCGGTACTCTAAGTTTCATTTTATCCTTTAATCCTCTTTTAAACTTCATGACCTTTAACGAAATTGGTTCAGTCATATTGATAGGATCAAGAATTTCATCCACTTCTTTTTGCGGTAAGTATCTCTTTTCCTCCAGGGTGGGTCACGAACAGACTTATTTGACTGAAGTGCCTTTTTGCAAGTTCAGCAGACTTTTTATATCAAGGTATGGACAAAGTGCCGTAACACACCCACACTATGATCCACAAGTTCCTGACAACGGGCTTCGTTGGCTGTAATCCCTGTCACGCAGTTTGTCTGCAATGTCTAGCTACTGTGCAAGGATGTCTATTGATTCAAACATACAATGAAAGACAACGAGGCTCAAGGCATTTAACTCAAGCTGTCCTCCTCTGCAGCCATGGTTGTTGTCATATCATTTCCAATCACCTTAAAGCAACCTGATTTTCACTTCCGGTATAACAGGATTTTACCTTTCGGGCATTATTGATGAACCATTTTGTTTTGCCGGAAGGTTAATCGTTAAAAACCTGCACGCGGCGCAGTAAAGCAGTCTTAAGTCATTAGCTATTTTGGAAGTGTAACTGCCGGCCCCTTAATAGCACCTGATACTGCAGCAAATGAATCTATATTTTTGCGTTGCATCTATCAGGTCTGCCGCCTGTTCAAACGATGCACCTGATACTTCTGAAAGTACAGGCACTATTTCCGCATATCCCTTATCTGCATTTATCCCTGTTCAATTGCAGTTCCTTATGTTTTACAAAACGCATTTTCTTCTGTGCTTTTTCCATACGGCTTATATCACTGCCCTCTTAACACTGAATAGGCCTTAAATTCCTGTCCCAGTCTTGGAACTGCATCCTGCATCTGAGTTCTTCCCATCTTAATATGCTAGTTAAACTCAACTGCCTTATCACAAAGGGCAGTATGAAGCCTTAAAAGTTCATGTTTTAATCTGTCAAGCAGACGCAGAGTCGTCATCTTTCCTGCTGTCGGTATTACATCATTGGTTGACTGGCCATAGTTGACATGGTCATTTGGATCCACATATGAATAATCGCCTTTTTGCCGCCAAAGCAGCTCTATCGCCCTATTGGCAATAACTTCATTAGCATTCATATTGATTGATAGCCCACACCCTGAATTGGATCAACTATAAAAATCTTTTCCAGTAATTTCCAGGATTACCTCATCCCAGGCCTCTATTATTGCTTTTGTGATTTCATCATCCAGCAAGCCAACTTTATGATTTGAAATTGCAGCCGCCTTTTTAATAAGGCAAGACTTCTTATAAGTTCCGGATGCATTTTAAGTCCTGTAATATGAAAATTCTCTGCAGCCCTTAAAGACTGTACCCCATAATAAGCATCCTCCGGAACCCCTTTTTCACCGATAGAATCACTTTTTCTGTTCTCAATATAGCCTTTTCTTCATTCATTTCCCTATTCTCCTTTAAAATTAAAATGGTAAAGAATATACACCCTTTACCATTCTAATCTCTTTAACAAATTATTCAACAACTATATCATTGGTTTTATACTATGCCTATATACTAAACGATTATGAAGTTCATCATAGTCACCGCCGTTAAGACTATCCTCATATTTCTTCGCCCAAGTCTGAGCTCTTCTACAATAATAGGCTTGGAATAAAAATATCCTGAAAACTGTCTACTGCAAACACTGTTTTACCATTCTCGCAACATATTTTCTACCCCTTCTATGCATCACCATCTTACCAAGTTTCCTTGCATATGAAGTAATAGCCTGTAGTAAACATTGTTTTAGGATAGCTTATGGCTATATCATCTATGAAACTTTTGTCAATTTTAGATCTGATCTACCGGAAGTTTAATAAGCAAATCCAAAGCCGAATATCCGGTACCAAAATCATCCAGTACCACCTTGATACCCAGCTTTCTAAAATCTTCTAACATCAGCTTTTATAGTATTTTTCATCCCACCAGCTTACATCTCAGTGGCTCCAGCTTCACATTCTCGGGTGCAAACTTTTTCTGTTGTTAGAATTTCAGACGAGGGCATTGCTGAAATTCTGTCTCTGAAGTTAGTGGAAATGCCAGATTTATGCTTACTATAAAGTTATTATCTACAAAATACTTCGCATCTGATATAGCTCTTCTATTATCCACAGTCCCAAATCATAAAATATAGGTTCTCCCTCAAGCCAGGCAATGAAATCATTTGGAGAAACCTTCCCGAATCATCCTGCCACCTGAGCAACGCCTCCATTCCTTCAAATTCACCTGTCTTAACATTTATAATCGGCTGATAGCACTAGATAAAAAGCCTTCACAGTCATTCATCACCGATTTTCTTGATTGTACTAAGCATTTCCAATCTCTTTTTATTTTTCTTTGGCGACTCGTTTATCAAAAATTACCAGTTCATTTTCTTGCACCTTTCCTTACTTCGTTTAAAAGCATCATAGCTGTTGTATATACCTTATCTGAACTCATTTCACTGTTTTCTGCAAACAGGGCTGAGGCATATATCTCAAGTGTTATGGAACATCATCCATTATAAGGCATTCCTTAAAATGTTCTTCAAGGTCATTATAAAGTGTCTAACATCATCCATACTATATCTGTCTGCATCTAAGGAAAGACAAATTTTGTACCATCCATATTAAATAAAAATGTATCCTGACCTAACTCTTTTCTTTTTCTGATAATAATAATCGCTTATTTTTATTCAACAGTTTATTACCAAATTCATAACCATAATTTCCATTTACAATAAAGAAATCCCTTATAGCAGATTATTAAAACAAAATATGACTTATTATCATTCTCATAAATTTTTCATTTGTTCTATCAACTTTTTGCTTGAATAAAGTCCTGTATGAGGGATCTATTCCATCGTGCTTAGTATGGTTTACTAATTTACAGACAAGATATCTGTTTTTCCATTCTTATCTTCAGCAGCACTTCCACTGCTTTGAAAGGATAGATTTATTCTGATTTTGTTCTAACTTTATATATACAAAATCTAACTGTGTTCTAGTATTACCACTGAATATCCCAAATATCTTTCAGGTATTCAGCTCTATAATTCTCATCAATATACTCCGTCCAAACATTAAGAGTATCTTCAGATATTCTCCTTGAAGTCCAAAATCTTCGACTGCTGATTTAGACCATCTGGAAAAATTATTTTTATATCAAGTACATATAAATATTCATTTTTAGCAATATCTGAAAAAGCATTAAATACTTCATCAAATCTATCTATACTCTCACCATAATAAAAATTTCTATTCCGGGCTACATTTACCATCATTCATCTGTGATTCCTTTCTGCAGAGCAACACAAGAAGCAGGCCTGATCTCCTATATGCTCACTGTATATAATCCAAATCATATTGTCTTTTTTAACGACAACATGGCACAATTCATACAACTGTTGTTTTATATTGAATAATCAGATAATTGTATGAATTTTTGCAGCTTTATCTTATATCATAATTATATTATGTCAACTATCTTCCGACAACATTCTAGCTTTTTGCTTAAAAATAATCATGGTAATTATCTTTTTCGATATTTAATTTAAATAATACTTATAACCTGTTATTAGTATTATTTATACATATTCATTATAATTTTATCATTTTAAAATTTTTATTGACATAATGTATAAGTTGTGTTTTCCCAGCTATTGTGTGTTATGTTTAAAAATATAAACAATAAAACCTATAAATCAATTTTTATGAGTTTATGAGTTTTACTATTCTAAATTTCTTTATATTATTCAATTATTATGTAATATAATCAACAATCAATTCTTATGAATAACATAGTGGTATAAATCACCTGTCTCCACTTCATATCCAAGTTTATCAACGCCTACCATCCATTACAGCCTCACGAAGTCTGTAATAATCTGAAACATTCCCCTGTGTCCAATAGTCTGCATAGAATATCACTGAAGCATTTCCCAGAAACAAGTTCTTCACTTCTTTGTGTGACGGTATTAATATGGTCACAAGGCATTCCATTTACAAAAATTTTCAAAAATACTCATAAATTTCAGATGCATCTGCACCTGCATCCGGTGAATTATTTTCCCAAAATCTAAAAGCAGTTTTTCTACTTCTTCTATTCCTATTCCCTTATTTTTATATCCGTAATCAGCCTTGCAAAACGGCTTTCTGCATCTATAATCTGTCCCTGAAGCCAACCATCGTATATTGCTGCCATCAATAGCTGTTTCCAGTTCGGGAAGTTCTTTTTATATATGGGCTGATATCTTCAATCCAACCCTGTCTTCAGCCTTAACTGCAATCACAGTTGTCAGCTTCTCCTGATTTCCAATCTTATTATACAACCAATAATGTATGATTACACAAAAACAAACTCATACTGCCTCGTCTCCTTCACCTTTTTAATATAATCTTGACTTAATCTCTATATTCTACTATAATTTTCATAATAATTATGTTGTTATGGCAACGAAAAGGTGATATTATGAATAATTTTCTGTCAAACACTCCGCTTTTCATGGAGTAAAAGAAAAATGAAATTGATGGATTGCTCTCTTGTCTTGGTGCAAGGGAAAGTCGTATATGAAATAATTTTTAGAGCCAGCAGCATGGTACATAAATCAGGCTTGTAGAATCCGGAAGTGTAAATATCGTTGTCAATTTCTATTGGAAACAGTAATATTTTTCGGTCATGTTGCAAAGGAATGATATTTGCCGAAAAATTATGCTGCCATTCCCGGCAGGGGAGCTTATCTGTGATGTTGTAGCCGCAGAAATCTGTGAAATTCTTTTTGAGACTTGAATAAAGCTTCTCACAACCTGTAGTAACGGCTGTATGTTCATCAAGGTTAATCAATCTATCCGTATATCAGCTAAAAACTTAAATCTATCTACCAGAATGCATATAGCTCCCAAATCCGTGCGTGAAAACTACTGTCCTGCTTATCCGAACAGGCCATGATTCATCGAGCTCCATCTTCCTTTTTGACCGCCGCAGACTTGCGGGATTTATCTCGGAGTCGACCGCAGTGCCTTGTCAAGCAGCTGGTAAGATGAAAAGATGGACTTTATTTCATTTTAAGAAAATAATTTACCTGCACGACTTAATCTTGTGTAGAGATTTTAAGTCAGATTTTTATTATTAAACGGATATTTCCTTTGTAAGCCACCGATTTTCTTGTCCACATAGTCAGGCAGCCCTTTTTCATCACCGTGATTTAGTGGAATATTCAGGCATCACTCTTGTTTTCTCGCATACATTATAAGAGGGTTACCGGATTTGGAGTTAGAAAGCTGTCTTCTTTTCAATCCAGCACCCTGTCAATTTCTTCTATTTTATTACTTCTGAAAATGCTCTTTGGCAAATTCCATATCCTCTACTTCTGTAGTTCAAGATGTTGCTACCTTATCCTAACTGCCATATAGGTTACGAGCATGGTGCGTCACCCTTATCCATCAAATCTGAACCTGATCTGCACCCGCTCTTGACGTGATGAGGATACCGTAGGCTCAATCTTAGGTGGATGGCAGGAGTATACTTCTCTGTCAATCGCCACCCGGACGCTTAAATACCTTAGATTATTCATTGAAATAACGGTTAATGTCATTCTCATCTATAAAGGTAATTTCAACAGGAATTGTCTTTGTAATAGGGGCTGTAGCTGTGGCAGAGTCATATGTCACCCGGCATAACTATCTCGCCATTAACCTCAGCCTTTGCCTCAACCACGGCATTCTCAGCTTCTTCCCAACGCTCATTCTTAACACAAAGCAGTCAGCATAATCCTTAGAGTCACGATAAATTCCATACCACTCTTCGGTGGTAAAATTAACTACTGGATGAGGGAAGAGAATGTTTCTGCTCCTATATATCATTTTCTTCTGCGCGTTTTGCACTTCATCGGGTCTACATTCCTCAGGGGCTTTTCTCAGTTTACCTTGGCTAAGCCTCCAAGTTCATCACGAATTTCATCATCTACAGTCCACATAACAGCTGATGGTCGCAAACGTATTTAACCTTGAGGTGTGGGATAGAGCAAATCTCCCTGCATAATGGTTGAAATCTCCTTATCTTATTAAAAGGTTTCCTCCTTCTTTCATTCTTAAATTCCTCTAAAAGCTCAGCAAGAGCGTCATTTTCCTTAATAAATGTATAAAGGATGGCCTACTGTCTTTAGTAGAGCCTCTGCTCTCATTACTTATCAAGAATAGTCTAGGGAAGGTCTCTTTTCGCAAATTCAGCAGCAATTCTTTTCCTTCATAGCGAAGCCTCAACTGCCTTCTCTGCATTCGCTATCTTTTTCCTCGGTAGTTGCTCCATCAGAAAAAGTGCTGAATGGATATCATAAGCTTCTGTGTATCTCTGTGATAGGAGTTCCCTCTTTGATGAGTTCCTGCTCCAGCCCTCATTATCTCGAGCCTCTACTGATGCAAAGTCAGTAAAATCAGCCCTTACGCTCTCAGAGGTCTCCCACACCAAGTCTCTTTAGGTAGTCCTTTAACTGTTCCTGTACAGCTCTCAGGCTTTGTCTCCTCACCAGTCTTTACGCCATCTTCTAGATTCCTTCACTCCTTCAGACTTTTACGCCAGCCTCAGCATCTACTTCTTGTACCTGCCATAGCAGGCAGCATCTCGCCTAAGTTCAAAAGCCATTTTGACATAAAGGGCGAATACTATATCCATCATTGATATGCCCTTCATCTTGGCACCCTTTGAGGATGGTAGTAATCCTTCCAACAGAGTTTAACATCGCCTTCTTGGTAATCTCTGTAAAGCCAAGGTATACATTATATCTGTTAACTCGGATATTCACTAACTAATTCATATACTGTTTTATTTAAATCTATGCTTTGACATTGTATCGTCCTCCTCTTCGTTATTATACTATAAGGATATTACAAGATACAATAAGATTATGTTGTTTTAACAACGAATAATTAAAAGTCATTATCAGTTAGAATAAATTAAGAGAAAAATCCCATAAAATCGGGGTTTGCCCAATTTTACAGGATGTAAAAATCGCTGTTTCTTATCTCTTACTAAGACTGAGGGCCTTACGAGGCTTTCTTAGAGTCCAGTATTTCTTTCTCTCCTTCGTTCTTGAATCACGAGTAGAAGCCTGCCTTCTTAAGAGATGGACGATAGTCTGCATCTGCCTCAAGAAGAGCTCTTGATATACCATGACGGATAGCACCTGCCCTGACCTGTAGTACCGCCATAGTGTACAGTAACGAGAACATCAAACTTCTCAACTGTCTCTGTAAGAGCAAGTGGCTGACGAACTATAGTCTTCGAAGTCTCAAGACTAAAGTAGTCATCTATATCTCTCTGTTTTACAATCTTACCTGATCCTGCTACAAGATATACTCTTGCAACACTGCTTTTTCTTCTTCCGGTTCCATAAAAATTTAACAGTAGCCAATGTAATATCCTCCCTTCACTCTAATTAATATCTGCTCTTGGTTTCATAAACTTCAGGTTTCTGAGCTGTCTGTGCATATTCAGCACCAGCATAAACACGGAAAGCTTTTGTGAGCATCTTATTACAAGAGTTCCGTTTGGAAAGCTTATGCCCTTTACTGCGTGGTAATAGCATCTTCTGGCTTTGTATTAAGGGTTTCCCTAAGAGTCTTCTGCTTAAGTCCACCAACACTAATCACTATGACGATAATAAATCTTCTGATCAAGCTTCTTACCGCTTACCTTAATGCCTTTGCATTAATAACAATTACATAATCACCGGTATCTACAAAAGGTGTATATTCAGGCTTTCTCTTACCTCTTAAAAGGTTAGCCACTTCTGTTGCAAGGCGTCCAAGTGTCTGTCCCTCAGCATCGATTACATACCATTTTTCTTCTCAACGCTGTTAGTTAGCCATACAAATGTCTTCATAGTTTATTCCTCCCAAAAATATTGTTTAAAAGCACATTAAGGGTAGCGTGCTGCGTTATCGTCTACTATGCCGCAAAGATATGTATTACTCCGATAGGATGTCCGGGCCTTTCGAATAATAACATAGTTATTCCGTCACATCTACTTGATTATACAACTATAAACTTCCCTTGTCAAGCAAATTCTTTCAAAACTTCTTCCAGAATTTCCTCTTCTAAAGTTCATCAACATCAATAATTTTATCTGAAGCTTTTCTCATACAACTCTCTTCTTCCAGCCATAAGCCTGCCTACCTTAATAGCTTATCTTCTCCCACAAGCAGTGGCCTGGTTTCTATCTCCTTCAAGCCTCTTCACTAGTCTCGGGCTTAATTCTAGAATAAAACACCTTGCTCAGTTGTTTAAGGAGATATATTCTCTGCCTTTACAACAATGCTGCCTCCCCTGAATATTACTTTTTAGTCCCATCTTCCAGATATTAATTTATTTAAGCATTTCCTTTCATTTTCTAAAATATTCTTCGCCCTTATTTGCAAAATTTCACTTCTCTTTTGCAGCTCAGCTTTTCAATAAGTTCATCGAGTATCGACAAAGTTATGTGTCTTTTTCTCCAAGCCCTGCCTATTGTAGTCTTTCCCGAACCCATAAAACCTATAAGGACTATGATTTTCTCATCATAGAACTCTCCAACTTATCAATATTTCTCTCACCTTATCAATTTCCATCTGCCTGGTGCACTCTGACTTCCCTATGCTGGCAAAGAGTGTGAGAGCCTGTAGAACTCACAGAGCCTTTTAACTCTACCATATTCCCCATAGCTATACTCGAGTATAGGCTTTGGATTTGGACGTTGTATAGTGAGAATTAGTTGCTGTCATTATCTCATTACATCTCTTGCGTGGCATTGTCGCAATTTTAGAATATCAGCATTACAATTTGTCAATAACAGAAAAGCCTGTACACCAGTTCTAGCAGTGTCAGGAGTACCCTCAAAGTCATGGTAAGAGCCAATTACCCTTCACATCTGTAAAACTATGAATTTCATCAATTATATCTCTGGCTTTTCCAACTAAATGAAAATATTTCAATATCAATAGATCGATGATTCCAGCATTGGCACTAGAAAGGATCAATTGTATATTTCTCATTTTCAATTTTCCTTTTCCACCTTCGGCTTCAGTTCTAAATGTATAGATGATTGGCATCTCTCCAATTATTTTCCGCATTTCTGCCAAAATTTCATTGTGGAAATCTTCGTCGAATTCACCTTCTCTGAGGCTGTCTGCCCTCCATTCAATAAGATCAGCCTTACTCTCTACTGCCTTCTTTTGTTTCCTCAAAGCACCCTCTGCCTTTGCTTCTTTCCCATTACAAGACACCCAGATTTTAGGCTTCCCTCACCAATAGTCAAGTTTCTTACAGTTACATCCATAGTCGGCTCTCCTCTTCTTTAAAAGACTTGCTTCGTACATCTTCAACCGGCATATCTTTCCCTGTATAAAGCTTAAAAGCATATACACCCTGCCACAAAAGCATTCCTTTTCCATCTATGCAGGTACAGCCTGCCCTTCCTGCTTCTTTTTGAAGCTTAGTCTCTATAAGTTGTAAAACTACATCAGCCACAACCAAGTCTTTTTATGAAAACAGATACATCCTTTAATCACAGATTCTTCATCATAGTTTCACACATACCTGCTGCGGTAGCATTTACAAAAATCTGCTTCTTTAATTAGTGACTTAAATTTTAGCTTCATCTAAGATATCGTAAGTTCTATAACCACCTCCAGCACTTTCTGTCTGAGTCTTTCTAGTTTCAGCATTTTTATTAAAAGTTTCACTTTTTATTAAAAATATGATCTCACCAGCCCCTTCAAGAGCAGCTATTTGCTACTAATTGACTGTTGCCGCTCCACCTGCCCCTGCAACTGCAATATTTTTAATATCAATCTTATGAGCTTCAAGATTTTTATAAACCCTGTTCCATCCGTATTACCTAACCTATCAATCTACCGTTTCATTGACTACAGTATTCACCGCACCTACGCCTTGCTTCCGGAGACATCTCATCTAAGCATTGAAGAACCTCATTTTTACAGAGGCATCTGTCAGATTGAACCCACGCATATTATAAAAGCCTCGCCGCAGATACAGCTTCCTTTGAGTCCATTCTTATCCACATCAAATGCAACATACCTTAAATCAAGTCGAGCTTTTCAAAGCTGCAATTATACATTGCCGGGTGAGCCTGAATGAACTACCGGTGAACCAAATAGAGCAAGCAGTCTGGTATGTCCTGTAATCTTCATATCAGTCCTCTGCATCTTTCCTTCTCTCCATAGGCATTTTAATACTATTTTTCGAGATATCTTTTAAGCACTATCTGCATCTCCTCCCTTTCATCAATAGGATTAGGTAAAAGTAGTGCTGATTCCAGCTTTCTTGCTCCCCAAATATCTGTAAAAGCTGATCTCCCATAAATACGGTATTATCCTTTTTTGTTCCCATCATTCGCATTGCCTTAATATAGTTTACAGTATTGGCTTCGCCATAAATATAGAGAACGAATGTTTGTATTAAATCTTTTCTCTCTCTAATTTTATTATTTCGAGTAAAGAATGTCTTTGAAAACCCATTTTTCAGTTCACCAAACAATCTTTTCTATTCCTTCATCGGCATCTACTACCATCTTTGTACAAAGGGTATTGTCAATATCAAATATCAATCCTAATACCCTTCCTGTAAAGTCCGGCAAAGTCTACCTCATATATAGATTTTTCCTACTATCCGGATAAAACTTTTCTAAAAAGTTTCATCATATTAATTTAATATTTTTCGTTTGACTGCTCAGCCTGTTCCAAATGTATCAAAATCTCCTGACCATAGTCTCCAAGATTAATCTCCAGACAGATCTACATCTTCAAAAGTAATTCTGTAGAATCCTCTATCGAAAGCAGATATTCCAAAAGCCTCTCCATATCTGTAATACTATCTTCTTCTAAGTTAAAAACTCCTTCAAGATATGATGAGCCATAGCTTTAGTAGCCATCTCTCTCCGCAGTCAATAACAATCTCTTCCATACTTACAGCTCTCCTTCTTAAATCAAAAATACTTTTGTATAAATAATTTTATGCCACAATAAGTCAGGCTTGTCAATAAGAATTACACTCAATCTTATTCCATCTTTTTCAATTACAATAATTCTTTCTCTTTATATAACCTGCCAATAGCCCTCTTAAAATGCAGCTTTACTCATAAATTCCCTCTTTATCTCCTCAGCATCACTCTTGTCCTGATAAGAAGATTTCCACCAGCCGCATTTAATTTTCTGAAAGTATGCTTCTGGCTCGAATCCATCTGCACATAAGCCTTCTGTCTTGAAAGAAAGGTCCATTTACCATCTTTACTTCAAGAACTCTTGCATACTATTTCTTCACCAGGCTTTTGATTCTTTGTACAGCTCCTTCTTAGGTACTAAGGCAGAATACTTATATCTACTGCCACATAGGCTCCAAAACTGCTCTATGCACCTGATAAACAGTTCCTTTCACCATATCATCCCTGCTATAAGGCGGTAATAGAGAAAGTCTTGAATACAGATCATAGTTTGCACAAAGTCTGTCACTCAGATCAACATGCATTGTTACAAGAATCTCATCACCTGATTTAACATCATAAATCTGCTCCTTAAAAAGGCAAAAATAAATCCTTTGGAAGACCCCAATCAAAAGAAATGCTCCTATCTTTTGTAACTTCCTTAACCTTTAATTTTGATTTCACCAATCTTTGATATGAGTGGCTCTAACTTTGTGCAATCAATCTATCTTCTGAATCTTTATGCACAAATACTTCAATTTCTGAACCCGGCTTCATACCAGCAGTTACCTGATTTTTAGGGAGCAGTACCTCATCTTTGTACATCTCTGTGTCATCCTTTTTCTATATCTGTTAAATACAAAGCCAAAAGTCTGTCCTTTTGACTATAGCCAATGTCGGTGTACAGCTAATCTCATATTCTCCTCTCTATCTAAGTTCAAAATTCAACTTTTGCAAAATTTTTCCCTGCTTCATTTTCCAAAGATACAAATATCTTTTTATTTTCAACATCAAAATAATAAACAGGCACCATTATTTCATCAAGCACACGCAGCTGTATTCAACCCTTATCTGCCTGAATCATCAATATCAAAGCTATCCGGCATAAAATCAGGGCTATTCTTACATATTCCTACTTGATTCATCATGATAATTCGAATCAAATGCGACTCTCTTACCTTCAGCCTATCCTTTTATAGATATCTGCATTTCTCAGGTATAACTATTTTTCTATCAGCCTTTTCCATAGGAAAACTCTTCATCTATTTCAAAAGCCAGCCCTTCTTTCTGTTCATATTTAACAGGCCTTCCTTTCTTTGTATCCACATAAAACCAAATTAGATTTGCATAGAGCTGCAACTTCTTTGGCCTCATTGTATAATGAAAATTTCTCAGTCCATAAAAGTCCCTCTAATTTCATAAGCCCTTGTTTCAACTTCAATTTTTCATCAATTCGGTCTTTTAGTAGATACAATACTGCCCAGGAACTCAGAAACCACGCTCTTTCCATCTTAATTAACTTTTTCCTGTCAAGTCCTGCCTTATTTCCATGTAGGTGAACAGTCCTGAAAATAGCTTATAAGATGTGGACATTAGTTAGTTTACTATCCTTACCCTGTCTCGCTAAATCTCACCGTACTTTTCATCTTATACATTGTCGGCTTCCTCCATTTCTATTATGCTATCCACCAACCCTGAATTCCTTCTCATCTCCCTCTCATTTTGAATCATTTCATACTTGCCGAGCTTTCACTTCCTACGATTGTAACACATTTTTCTCATCTTGTAACCGCTGTATATAAAAGATTTCTATTAAGTAATGGCCTAGGGTGCATTTAAAAGCGGAATTATACCGCAGGATATTCACTTCCTTGAGACTTGTGAATGGTAATTGCATAGGCAAGTTCCAACTCTTCTAAGGTTGAATTATTATATTCTACCATCCTTCCTTCATCAAATTCGACTGTTACCGTTCCCGCAAATTCATTAATCTCTTATAATGCCAGTCTCCATTGAATACTCCCGGTTCCTCCTTTTAACACGTTCCCTTAGATGTGACAATTTTCCACTCTATTTGATAATCATTCTTTATCTGCATTACCTTATCATTTTCACGGAAAATCATTTCTCCCCATTGCTTCTCTTTTTTATCAAAAGCAGGCGGATTAATGTACATCTGCAAAATTTTTATTTTAGATTTTCAACTCCCAATTCTCCTTTCTTGATGGAGTCAAAACCTGAATATCATGCTGTGGCTGGCTCATACAGGTGGCAGTTTTTCTGCAATCAAACTCACTAGGCTCTTTAGTTGCAAAGATTATCCATTTTCAGCATGAAGAAATCTTTTGCTCTTATTATCTAATTTGATGATATTACCTGCATTTTATTTTATGTGCATTTGCTGTTATATCACTTTTCCGCTGCCTGTCTAAATACTTCATTAAGTCTTACAACATTGAATTTTTCAGAACTTATTATATCCTTAAGTACCTTTCGATTATACAGCAGCAGCTGATTTACATCTCCTACAAGTATCAGCCTTGTCCCTACCCGTGATAGCTTTAAGCAAAGGATACATAAGATAAATATCCACCATCGACATCTCATCTATGATAATCACATCTGCCTCAAGAGGTTATCTTCATTTCTTTCTCAAAACGCATAGAACCACCCTCTCTGGGTTGCCATGTTAAGCTCCAGAGCCCAGACTATGTGTCTGAGCCTCCATACCCGTTGTTTCAGTCATCCGCTGCCGCCCTTCCTGTAGGGCTGCCAAGCAAAATCTCCATATCCTGACTCTCAAATAAGCTTAATTATAGCATTTTATTGTAGTAGTTTTCCCTGTCCGGTCCTGTAATTATTACAAGAACCTTTCACCCAGCTTCATACACAGCCTTTCTCTATCATCTTTGAAGTTTATTCTATACTTTTCAACTTCCCTCACCTTGGCTTCCATGACATTATTTTTTCACTTTTGGCATTTAAGTCTAACAACTTTCTTTTGCAACGTAAGTTCCATATATACAGATTATTGTTGTCATCCTCGTTCTCCATCAACTTCCTTTAATACTATTTTTCTTTCTCAATAGTGAGTTCATAAATATCATTTTCAAACTCAGTTTCCAGAAATCCCAATCAGTCTAGTATCTTCAAATAAATCTTTATAAAACAGATAAGTATGTCCTGTTTTGAAGCTGCGATGCTTAGTGTAAATAGATTCCGGCCTCATTTCCTAAGCGAGGACTCGGTGAAAATCCCATCTTCATTGCAATCTCGTCTGCAGTCTTAAATCCCACTCCTGAAATATCATCCGCAAGTCTGTATGGATTTTCACGCACAACTTTCATAACTTTTATGCCATATTCTTTATATATCTTCATAGCAGGGCATTTGAAACACCATATTGATTGAGGAAACAATATGGCAGTTCTAAACTCTCTTTTTCTTCAAACTGTGTTCCCTATTTCTATGCCTTCTTTTCAGTATCCCTTTTATTTCAGCTAACCTTTCAGGCTACGCTCAATTATATTAAGTTTCATCTCCAAATTTCTTTTACTATCTTAGCTGCCAGCACTGTACTCTTTAATAATGCGAACCAAGATATTTTTCCATAGCTAAAGATGTTTCAGGCTCTTTTTATTTCGTAAGAAGTAACCGTAAATTGCACCCCATACTGTTTGTGCTCAACATAACTTACCTTCAGCTGTGACCTTGTCTCCTTCTGTTAAGTCAACCATAGCCCGTACATTACATCATCGCCCTCCACACTGAGGACTTGCAACCGTATAAGCATTTTCTTCATTTCTAAAAATGATTTTTCCACATACCATTCAATTGTTTCTATTTTCCCGACAAACCTCTCCTATACTTAATCAAGCCTGCATACTGGCTATTAACCATATGCACTGAGCAATTAATCTATATCTATTGTTCCACTCTTTTGGCAGTAATCTGAGCCAAACATTACTTACACAAACTATATTATAATTTTCTACTTTTTCAGAGAACTCTTTTAGCAGGAACCGAAAGCAGCTGTATTTCTTTTCATGGACTCATACAACATCTGGCTATACCCAAGTCTGTATTTTCGAAAATAAGCATCTCAGCCTTTATCTTTTAATAAAACTATCCTTAAACATTAGAATATACTCATTTATCCTTTTGGAATCTACCTTCTATGAGATATTTCTTCCATCTTAACCATAACCTGTCCACCATATAAACTTCGAGGACTTGCAGGCCTTTCATAAGTTCTTCATCATCAGTGGTGCCCTCAGCTCTTTTTAACTGAATCTATGAGCTTGCTTGTAATCACTCTTACCATTTGTGGTATTTCTCCATTAGTCCATTATAATAGTTATTGTTTATAGAATAGGAAATCCATTCTACCTCTAAGGTTATTAGCCTGCTCAAGCATTTTCATCCAGCCATGGTTATAGCCTTTGAGTTCAGCTGATAATAGCTCTTTGTGTAACTATCATATTTACCATTTCATCTGCTGCAGACACATTGAGAGCCTTCAAGATAGCCTGACTTTAATAAGGCTCTTACAAGCCCTGCATCTGTATCCTCACTTCTGGCTTCTCCCGAGCAGGAGTCACATAGTAAAGACTTCCACCGCTCCTATTAAGTCCTGCAGGATTATTAAACTGATAAAAGTGCTATTTTACCAAGATTATCATACTTTAGTTGTACCGCTTCCTTATCATCTACCCTATGAGTACATTTCGCCAAATCTATAGTAATATCATTTGGATCCCACTTACTGTCTATTTTAATAGAATTTCCAGTTTGAACTAAGTATCGGGATTAGCCATCCGAATTAGTCAGCTCCCAGCCGTCAGTAGTGGCAGAAAGCCCTAAATGGCCATTTCTGGTATAGGCTGTTTTCACCTATTTTTACCGCACCATTTCCCTGAATAAACAATCATAGCTTTTCACCTGTATCAAGGGCAGCACCCTCTGCAAACTTAGCTGTAATTGAGGCATTGCGTACACAAGCCCACCTGAACTCCTATAGGTTTTGGATTGCCCTCTCACTATCATGTCTGACTTTGTCTTAATCTGTTGATATAACAGTGATTTGAACTCCATACTCTGAGTCTTGAATCCTGTCGTATTTATATTTTGCAATATTATTCGATATAGTATCAAGATTCACCTGCTGTGCCATCATTCCCGATGCCGCACTCCACAATGATCTAAGCATATTTATCCTCCTTAGCCTTAACCAACTCTGCCCACTGAATTAACTGCACTTTCCATTATTGTATCTGAGCTCTGGATCATTTTCTGGCCTGCCTCGCATAAGCTCTGGTTATGGTAATAAGATTAACCATTTCACGAACTGATTTGCATTTGACTGCTCTATATATCCCTGTAAAACCTGGGCTTGAGGTTCTTTCTCAGCAGCTCCGTCTACAGTTTGATAAAGGTTATCACCAAATTTCTCTATATAATCATGGTTTTTCAAAATCAACTACTTTTATCTTGTCTATAACTTGGTTATTTACAGAAACTGTACCATCTATTCCTATAGAAAGTATCCTCAGAATCAAGCGGCACCTGTAAAACACCGCTTTCAGTTCTAAGCTGATTACCATATACATCAGTGACATGAGCCATCCTTGTAAGCCTGAGTTTCATCTCTGGTATATTTAGTAGATTCATTTCCATTTCTTTATCAACAAATCTTACAGCATCCCTCACCTGAAAGTGCCAAATCATATTTACCGGCAGTTTCTCTAGAGCACTCCCTGTGAATAGTCCGTAAATACCTCACCTAATTTAACTCCCAGACTCATCTGCCCAATGCCATGGTCATTAAAAAGCCTCAGATACATCTGCTGTTTTTATACCTAAAACCTTATCAAATGGCTGACGATAGAACTTTCCATTTTAAATCCGCAGTAGTCGAATTTGCAGATTATTTGTCATAATGTCCATTCTCTTCTGTTCATTAATCATACCTGTATAGGCGGTGTAAAGGCTTCTTAGCATTTAAGTTCCTCCATATTCTGCTTTTCAAAATGTCAGTATTCAACAAATCTACAATAATATGACTATTTTTATAATACTTTACCTTTACTCCCACAACCTGCTGTTGCTTAAAATTCTACAAACTTTCTGTGCCCTATAGCAACACAGTTCATTGGATTTTCCGCTGTCACTTGTACTGATGCCCGTCTTTAGCCCTCAAGGAGCTGCTCCATTCCCCAAAGCAGGGCTCACCTGTAAGTACTATTCCTCTATCTGCAATATCGGCCGCAAGTTCCGGTGGAGTTTTTCTCAAGTACCTGATGTAGCTGAATCAGCAATCTGCTTACATGGAAGTTCGAGGGCCTCAAGAGTTTCATCTGAAGTAACGTGATAGTGTATGTCAGCACTGTGAGCAGGTTTCTTCCCCCTTAACATCCAAAGTAACAAGTTTCAGGACGTTTGAATGCGGAACCAATTTTATTTTTAATCTCTTCCGCTGTCATTTCACCAATGAGAAGATTGTGTTTATTTACGCATATATTTGATAATTGCATCATCAAAATCATCTCCTGCAACCTTAACTGATGCACTTACAGCCAGACCGCAAGCGAAATAACCGCTACATCACTGGTTCCACCTCAATATCTACTATCATCATTACCACAAGGCTTTGAAATATCTCATACCTGCTCCCATAGCTGCCGCAATAGGTTCCTTCATAATAGCCACTTCTCTTGCTCCTGCATTGTAGGTAGCTTCTTCGACTGCCGCTTTTTCAACCTCAGTTGCCGCTGAGAGAGTATACATACACTTATCCTTGGTTTTCTAAAAACCTCTTTTCCACCCGCCTTCTGTATAAAGTACTTCATCATTTTCTCGTTACATCATAATCTGAAATGACTCTGCCTCAATGGACGTATAGCCATAATATTGCCCGGAGTCCTGCCAAAGCACCAAATCTTGCTTCCTCACCAATAGCCTTCTACTTTCTTCGTATCTCTGTCTATAGCAACAACTGAAGGCTCCTTTCATGCAACTCCTTGCCTTTTGTAAACCAACACGCTTGCTGTTCTAAATCAATACCAATATCACTACCAACGTAATAGACTCCTTTGCTAACTCAAAACATCTATCTATTCAATTGTATAATTATCTCTTAATTTAGGTCACACTGAACTATTATACTTTTCTTTTTAAAAGATGGTGGAAATTAGAATATATAATGATTAGTAAATGTCATGTTATCATTTTACAAGGAGGTTCTTATGATTAAAGAGAATAATACTATTTGCTATAATGAGCCTTATATTATCAAGCTGTGGAGGTAATGCAGTTTCTAGAGCTTCATCTGCGAGCAGTCCTGTGGATGAGATGGGAATTTTAAGTATATCATCTGCCGTTCATCATAAGGCCCAAAGATACTCTAAATTCAGCTGAAAACTGCTAATATTGCTGATAAAACTACATCCCTTTATATCCAACCCTTCAGGAAAAACACTTATCAAACGAGCGCTTAACTCCTAATGGTTACTCCTGAGAATAAGGCCAAAAGGAGTAGTTTTGAAACATTTATTAGAAATTACAAATTAAAACCTGACGGCTCTCCCGTACTTTTTGCCGCCGATGGTCGTGAAAAGGGAAATCAGTCTGTTCATCGCTGTTTTTAAGCTCCTATAGAGAATGAAGACCTACAGCGACGTGCTGATTCAATTATGAGGATATACGGAGAATACTACTATGGTAGAAAAGCCTATAAGCAAAATCACCTTTCCTCTTGGAAATGGTTTTTATAGCTGATTTTGATAAATGGAAAGGATATTCAGGTGGTATAAACGGAAATAAGATGTCCTGGGTTTATTCCTCAGAACAACTTAACAGTTATGAATCATTTAGAGGTTTTGATGCGTATAGTTTTTGCTTATTCAGGCACTTTTGAATATGGGCTATTCTTCTAAAAGATAAGCTTTTCTAAGGCAAGGAGCTGGAGATATGTTATAAGGGGCGGAGGCCCGGTCCTCATTGTTATGATTGCTGATGTCTGTAAAAACTCCAACGGTAAAAGCATATCTTTTAGCTCAGGGCTATTTGCCTGCACAGGAATTTCAGCTTCTGAAAAATCCACTTCACGAATATGACCCTTGGTACTAAGAGGATGAAATAAAATATCCTCTCAGAACTCCCAGTATTCTTTTGATAAGGGAAGCTTGAGAAGGTATAAATAATTTAATCAAAAGTGATATGGAATCAAAATATAACGAGTTTTTCGTAAACTCTAGCAATTTTGATATCCATATCATTCTTTTACAGTATCACTTTAACCCTAACACAACCTTGTTTACCTCATCAAATTTTGCTAAAAACATCCTATCAGTAAGCATGTGTTATTACAATTACTATCTTGTCCTTATTTTCAAATATAAGATTAAACACCAGTTCACTGGTAGCCGCATCAAGGTTGCTGGTAGGCTCATCAAAAATAAGCACATCATAATCATTACTTAAAAATCTTGCTATGTCTATTCTCTGTTTCTCTCCGGCAGATATCTTATCATTATTAGTATCTCCTATCTTCTTTGATAAAAACTCCCTGCTGAGATTTAGCTTTTCAAACAACTTGCCATCAGGTGCATTTTCATATCTTTTAATAGAATATTATCCAATACGCTTCCATCAATATCATGCTTTGTATATATGCAATATGTTTATAAATACATGTCTGAAGAAATTTCATTCAGATTAGTACCATCTATCATTATAGTTCCAGTATACATCTCTTTAGGGAAAAATTTCATAATCAGCTTAACAAGCGTTGACTTTCTCCTCTTCCTAGTTCGCCCACAATAGCATAAGTTCTGCCTCTTACAAACTCAGTATTATAATTATCAAATATAATCTTAGCTATCAGAAAACTTCATTGACAAATCTATTATTTTTATCTTTTTCAACAGGTTTTGATAATTCCATACCCTCGGGACTCATACTAGATAATATCCCATCTATTTCTTCTTTAATTTCTTTTTATCTGTACCTATCAAATTTTTATCTTGTGCAAAAGATTGGATAGGTCAAAAACCATTTGAAAAGGTTTACCGCTGAAATAAGAAGATTACCGTAAGTTCACCGTTTAGTACAAAATAAATACCTATCGACATACAGGCAAGCTGTGCAAAAGCTGAAAGAAAACATACCCAGTATAGATGCAAAGCTTGTATTAAATATGAATTTTCTTCTGCTTATCTCAAACTCTTCATCTGCCTTAACATAATCTTTTTATGCTATAGCTGGCCTATGTTGAAGTTTTATTTGTTCATATCCTGAGGAAATGTTGATGACCTTCAGGTAATCTGCGTTTTTACCAGTAAATACAGTAAGGCTTTTTGCCATAAGTGATACCTGGAAGCTGAGAGAGTACAATAGTAACTAAAGATACCCCTATAAAAGCCAGGGCTAATTTCCAATTAATCGAAGAATATGGCCCTACACTTATAATTGCAGAAACCAAATTGACACCAAATCACATCTTGGTGCTATGTAATTGTTTCCTATTAGTTCTATGTTCTTTTGTAGAATATATTAAAGGTATTGGTCCTTGTCCTCTGAGTTAAAAATCATCTAATTCTTTTTCAGATTAATGTGCAGAGTAAGACCTTGTTTTGACATCCCTTAAAATTTTGAAAATATAGCGTGATTTTAAATAAAGTAAATAACATTGAAGACAAAAACCATAAAAAGCAGACTATGACTGTTGCCATTATCTTATCTAAAAAGTACTTCATCAACAACATCAATTACAGCACCAAGCTTTATAGAAAATGTGCTAAGTAAAAAGCTGAAACCATGCTTAATAATACTATCGCCACATATAGTAATGTATGATTTCTAATAATTTTTGCATAAATGCCTCCCCTCAAGTGTAGATTATTATATGATTGTTGCACTCCTATAACCCTATGGTTTTCTAGAAAGTATTTCGATTATTTTCAAATTTATGTAGTATTGTTTATAAAATTAATATTTATCTTAGCTGTAGTATATAAAACGAGGACAGAATCCGGTTTAAGTTCCACCCTCGTTTAGTATTAAGATTATTATTTACTGGTTTCTTATTCATAGCACTGCTTTTTACATCTCATAACAATTTCGTACGCTCCCATTAAAAATAGTTTACAAGCATTGAAAATATAGCAAATTGCTGTAATTATCACATTTGTTTTTGATACTAATACTAATAATAAATGGGATACAGATAAAAGCACATCAGTACAAGTAACTGAATTGTCGCAAAATTTAGAGCCTAAATCAAACTCTTCATATTCTTTTGCGACATAAGTTCCTTTTTCTTAAAGTATCAGTTCTTCATATAGGACTTTTTATAGCTAAAACCAGACTTACAGCAAGCGCTAATATCCATGCACACACACAGAGTTGTTAGAATTCATAAAGAATCTACTCCCATTCCTAGCACTAGACTAAAAAGTAATCTTTTATCCATATTCTCTTTTTCATAGAATATCCTTTCCTTTAAATAAGTTATAAAAAGCCAATGCTTGCCTTTAATCTTAAGCTCTGTAATTAAAATTCAAATTTATTTCTAAAATACTCTCTAAGTTCTAGTATAGCCACTCTCTCCTGCTCCATGCTTATCTCTGTCTCTGACTGTAACCATACCATCTGTCTCGAGTCAAAGTCGTGGGTAATACAGAATGGAGTTCTATCTCGTCCTGTCTTCTACATCTCTTCGATAGGCTCCTCTGTCATCATACTCACAGTTCAGTCCTTTGATAGCTCAGCATATACCTTTTCAGCACCCTCACTGAGCTTCTTGGAAAGCGGAAGCACTGCTGCTAACAGGGTGCAAAGGAAGGATGGAAGCAGTACTGTGCCACATCTCCGCCCTCAAGCTCCTCTTCATCATAAGCACCGCAAAGAGCCAAGAGTAACTCTATCAGCACCAAGTGAAGGCTCTACTACATGTGGGATGTATTTTTCCTTCTTCTCATCGTCAAAGTACTCCATGGTTCTGATGCTTCCTGATGTCTGCCAAGGTCCATATCTGTTCTATCAGCTATACCCCAAAAGTTCTCCCCCAAACCAAATGGGAATAAGAACTCGATATCAGTAGATCTCCTTTGGTGAAAAGAAAAGCTCCTCCGGATCGTGGTCACGAAGACGCATCTTCTTCCTTCATTCCAAGTGAGATAAGCCAGTCTTTGCAGACTGTCTCCAATAGTGGAACCATTCCATATCAGTTCCCGGCTCACAGAAGAACTCAAGCTCCATCTGCTCAAACTCTCTGGTACGGAGGTGGGAGTTACCGGGTGTAATCTCATTTCTAAATGACTTACCTATCTGTCCCTATACCAAAGGAATCTTCTTCCTTGAGGTACGCTGAACATTCTTAAAGTTAACAAAGATACCTGAGCTGTCTCAGGACGGAGGTAAAGCAACAGCCTTACTGTCTTCTGTAATTCCCTGGAAGGTCTTAAACATGAGGTTGAACTGACGGATATCAGTGAAGTCATGCTTATCACAGCTAGGACAAGGAATTTCGTTCTCATCCACGAACTTTTTCATCTCTTCGTTTGACCAGCCATCTACAGAGCATCTTAAAGTAATATTCTTTTCTTTTGCAAAATCCTCAATAAACTTATCTGCTCTAAATCTCTCGTGACTTGCACCACAATCCATAAGCGGATCTGAAAAACTTCCAGATGTCCTGATGCTACCCAAGTCTGTGGATTCATAAGTATTGCTGAGTCAACACCTACATTGTGAGGCTTTCCTGAGATAAACTTTTTCCACCAGCCTTTTTACATTGTTCTTGAGCTCTACCAAGGTTTCCATAATCCCAAGTATTAGCAGGTCCGCCGTATATCTCTGAACCCGGATATGCGAAACCTCTTGCCTTAGCTAAAAGCTACAATCTTCTCCATTGTTTTTCCATAAAGTCTACCTCTCTTTCTCTGATTCCCTTTATTGTCAATAGCTAACAATCATTTAGAATATACTACCACAGCCTCTTCCCTCATCAACCCCTTATATGATTGGCATCTTCAAGAGTTCCCCGGAATAATATTTAATTTTCTTTCCTGTTTGAAAAGTACTTTTGCCTTCCACAACAGCTATATTATATTCATCAGTCAATACCTCATCTGCCGCCTTCTTTTTCACCCTCATCTGTCTCTGTAAAGATAAACACCAAACTCAGACAAAGCCTTAGCTTTCTCAGGAAATTTCACATTTTTCGCCTTTTTACTATTAAATGCTTCATAAATCTTTGCACTTTTAAAAGTCAGCTAGCCTTTACCTTGCCATCTTTCAGTTCTATTTCTAGAACCGCTGCCTTATCACCATATTTTTATTATAAGCACTTAATTCAGATGAAATATAGCCCTTTAACTCATTAACACTAAATATTTTTCATTAAAAATCTTCCATAGGGCTGCCTGACTACTGCCATCTGCCCTCATATATATGGTTTCTTCATTAATATCTTCTACCTTTATTTCCTTGGGCATACTTTCACAGGATGTAAGTATAAGTGCAGCGGATATAAGTCCCAAAACCGGAAAAGTGTTTTTCTCATTTCTCACACCTCTTTTTATCATTTCTAAAGACTTAAATTTTTATATCTGTATTCAAGTCTCTGTATTTTTCTGCAAGTTCAATAAATTCCTCTTTGATTCAGGTTCCAAGTCAAAGCGAAAACAGCTTTGTTACACCAGCCTCCGAGTACTTTTAATGCATACACCGTTGAAGGGCCTAGAGACTTCTTCCCAAAAAGCCTTCCTCCATCCATATCCGGCATTATACCCTCTAGTTCAAATGTTTTTCCACTCAAATATTGCTTTTATAAAATCCGAGTAAGCCGGTCTAACTTTGCTTCAAGAGCCTTAAGTGCCATATATATTAAATTTATAAGATTTTTCTCTCCTACATTTTCCCTTGAAAAAGTAGGCTGCAAATTCAAGAAAATAAAACCCTATAGTAAATCCTGTCTATGTCCATTTTTAATTCATCAAAATAATTAACTATCTTTACCTCAACCAAGGTATATGCATTTTTACCTGAAACAATCTTAAATTTACCAAAGGTAAGCGGATCCGTGCCTGCAAGCAGCTTACTGTTAGTCCCTTCTGGCACTCTTTGCGAAAGGCATCAGATCTTTCCTAACTCAGCAGTTATAATCACAACCTCTTATCATACTCACCTATAGGCATACCGGAAACCACAACTCCCGAAACCTCTATCTCATCTGTCAAAGATTACTCCTCTTTATATCCGAAGTTCTTCATCAGGAATCTGAATTTCTCCAATCCTTCTTAACCTTAACCCAAAGATTGAGATTTTACCTTCATACCAAGAAGATCAGATATCTGATGCCTTGCATTTGTTCCTATTTCCTTTAGCATAGCACTCTTCTTCCCAATGATGATACCCTTATGAGAATCTCTTTCACAAAAATGGTTGCCTCAATGTTTCATTATATTCTTATGGCTGTGTCTGACTGAAGTGTCCTTTTCTTCCTTCATACTCTCAACCATAACGGCTACTCCATCAGTGGTACCTCATCCTTTAACCGCCTTAGTGTCTGCTCTCTTATAAGTTCAGCTGTAATCTGCCTTTCAGCCTGATCAGTAACCCTACATCCTCATCATAGTACATAGGCTACTTCAGGAGTAAGTCAAATACAGTTTTAAGAAGGTCTTCTTTATTCTCTCCCGTAACCGCTAGATACAGGTAGTGCAGGCCTTAAAGTCCACTATGTCTTTGTACTTGTCAATGACAGGGAGGAGTTCTCCTTTTTCACTGTGTCTATCTTGTTTACCACAAGTATAACCGGTGTTTTAGTAGTCTCAAGCAGCTTTGCTATGTGCTGTTCTCCTTTCCAATAAAGGTAGAAGGCTCCACCAGCCAAAGTACCACATCCACCTCAGAGAGTCCTCTCAGCTACAGAGTCCATATATTCACCCAGCTTATTCTGAGCCTTGTGTATACCCGGTGTGTCAAGGAAGATAATCTGTCCCGCCTCGTCGGTATAAACTGTCTGAATCCTGTTTCTTGTGGTTTGCGGCTTAGAAGAGGTTATTGCTATCTTCTGGCCGATAAGATTATTCATAAAGAGTTGACTTGCCTCACATTAGGCTCTTCCTATAAGGGTTACAAAACCTGACTTAAATTTTCCCATTCATTCTCCTTGTTTCTAATTATGACAAAAGACTTGATACTTCATCAAACTTATCAGAACTTTCCTTTATCTTAGCCTCTGAGCCTATCACTACCATAATCTTCTCATCCAGTACAGCCTTAACATATTTAGCCATATTCCTTAAATCTTCGGCTGTTGTGCTCTATCATTTCTTTTCTGGTCTTTCTTATATCGTCTTCAGTAATACCGCTCATATAAGCATTGAATGACCTCTCACCGTCTGCAAAAAGGAGTCAGAGGTATGTCCGCACTTCCCATAGCTCCAATCACATACTTGGTTACCTCTTTTTCATCGGCGTTAAAATTCTCTACAAATCCGACAACGCCTCATACACTTCATTTGTCTCCATAGCTTTGGATCTCTGTAGGATGAAAAAGCCAGAGTCTCCATTTCTGTCAAACTTGCTGTACAGCCGTAAGCTCCGCCCTTAACCCTGACATTTACCCAGAGGGTATTCATAGCTAAGAAGTATATTTAGGACACTTAGAACTCCTGTATAAGGAAGTCCTGCCTCTACAAAGTTACCCGCTCTGGTCACATACTGTACCTGACCTGATGCAGTATACCCTTTCGCATATAAGCCTTCTTTTTCTATTTGCCTTAAATTCTTCGATTTCAAGCCTTATCTTATCACAAAGGGAGGTCATCTCCTGCCTTCTCACCTCTAGGAGCTCTTTAACTATGTTAGTTAGCTTATCACAAGAAGCATCATAGTTTTCTTCATCTACAGTAAGGCTTACAATCAGCCTATCTTTTACAAAGTATTTTTAATGAGAGAATTTAGCTTAGTATAGAGCTCTTCTTTCTTTGCTTCAAAATTCTCCTCCAAATCCTTTATAAACTTGTAGAAACTAAGGCCTGAAAGTCTCTCTCCCATCCTTCCATTAACTGAAAAGTATGATTTCGCAAGCAGTGCAGATACCCTGTCTCCACTTGTCTCCAGAGTCCATTTCCATGCTTGAGATATTTTCTCGGAGTATCTCGACTATCCTCTTGTCACTATGTGAATCTAACCTGGACTCATAAAAGCATCTCTGTAATAAGAGGAAGTCCCCTTTCTGCCTGAGATACAAGCGACTTGGAAAGCTACTAGAATAGTTAGTAGCATTATTTCTATCAGCCCTTATCTGTATATACCTCGATATTGGTATGAACACCGCCTGTATACATAAGGGTTTCAGATACAAAGTCAGAATAGCCTCTTTTTTTAGTATCAATGAGTCCCAAAAGGTCTGTAAGCAGCCCAAAATACTGTAGTTCATCATGCCTGCATATCGCTGATGTCAAAATTAAAGCCCTGAGATACATAATACCGTTTGTATTTTGCACTTGTGCCAGATTAATGACGGCCATTTATCATCTCTTTTTCTATGTTCTTAAGAGCTTTATCTCAGGAGAGATGTCACTTCTTTCAAGAGACGGAAGCTTTGACTACATCCTCTGGAGATGATGGCTCTTCCTGAAAGGCTCTTAGTTTCTCCACTGCTCTTTTTAAGAGCATTTATATCGTCTTCAGTAAGGCTTTCCTTGTATTTTTGCAAGCTTTTTCTTTAGCTCTTCATCAAGCCTGTCATTTTATTTTCTCAGGAACCAGAGTAAATATGACCTTGTGCTCATTATCAAGGAGATACTTTTTAACAAGTTCTTCGAAGTAGCCTGTACCAATCTTGCTTCTAAGCAGGTCATAGTTCTTGCCTGCATCTGCCAGTTCAAATACAAGATTGTCATCATAAAGCCAGACTGGTATACATATTGATGCCAAGGATGAGGCCTGCAGGATACCTGCCTGAATCCTGTTCACGGTACTTAAATTCAGAATAGTTGATAGCTGAAGTAAGCTTCTTTTCATCTATTCCTTCATTTACAATCTTTCTAAGTTCAGTCTCTATTATCCTTACAAATTCGTCCTTCTTATCTGCCTCAGTTCTGTCGCATGAATAGAAAATGTAGGCTGAAGCATATGGTTTGAAAGGCTTGAAGAGATTTCCTATACCTGCCTCTATGAGAGCCTTTTTAACAGGTGCCCCTGGTGCATCCATAAGCACAAATCTCAGTAGCTGTAAGGCACCCATAGTGAAAGTATCTGTAACCACACCTGTAACTACATTGTAGGAAAGGAAGGTTTTTTTTTCATATCCTCGCTTTCAGCAAGAATAACTATCAGATAAGTCACCTCCACAGGCTTTTGAAGAAGGATATCAGATGACTAGGATCAATCTTATCAAAGTCCTTTTAAGTATTCATATCAATGAATTCAAGCCTCTCTCTATATCAATTTCCGATGCAAAATGATGTATGGGTGACGGATGATAAAAGCGCCAACTTATGAAAGGCCACATAGTCCTCGTAATGTAAGTTCAGGAATAGCCTCTGGATCTCCACTGACTCAATTCCATAAGGCGAGATCAGGACCAAAGGTGCCTCTCTCTCACACACACCAAGTCCTCTACCTCGTCGGAATGAGAAAGCGCTTCATCTCGTACAAACCACACCGTGATTATGAGTTCGCAGCTCTCCTCATCCAGTTCTAATGCCAGCTTCCTGCTCAAATATAGCTTTTATTAGTATATAGATTTGGATAAAATACCGCATCCAAATACACGCTCATAAGGTTCTTAAAGTCTTTATCATTTGCAGCTTGCCACAGGTAAATAGTCTTATCAGGATAGTCACTGCATTTAAAAATGTATTTGAGTGAACCCTTTGCTCATCTCAATCAAAAGGATCTTTTGAAGGATATTTTTAGAACCCGCAAAAGCACTGTATGTCTCAACTATATGTACTACTCCTGTAGAATCTTTCATGGAGTTCAGCCTATACAAAAACCTTATTTTCATCTCTCATTTGAAATAAGGGCAAGTCTTGCCACTTATGTTTAAGATAAATACAAAACCTTTATGTCATTTAGTTCCCTTTGTATATAGAGCTCATACTGCTCAGGAATTATAATTTCGTCAATACTTTTAATGCTCTTACTCATCTGAAATATCCTTTTCTGCAATCTATTTAACTATTATATGTTAAAATCATTTATAGTAATAATATCTAGTTTACCATATTTATTAAGTTTTGCAAGGAGAAGTATAGATAAAATCCTTTTTAAAACTCAGATAATTTTCTTTTTATTTCACTGTTTATGATGCTTGTGTCCATAGCCTTTGCTACAACAACAGTGTTGTACTTTAGGCCTCTATACTACAGTATGATTGATAATTTTACAGGAAAATATAATTTAACCTCTACGGAAAATAAAAGAAAACTATGATGCACTTATTGACTATAATTCGTTTTGGGGAGATCGGATGGGCTGATTTCCACATCTGCCATCCTCCCAAAATGCTCTTACACATTTTGAAGAAGTGAAAGCTATTTTTCTTGAATTTCAAGTATATTTGTTATCTGTATAATAATGCTTTGTAATACTGAGTTTTTACTGTATAAAACCGTATAAGACCTATGAATACTTGCTTTGTGGTGGGCACAATCACCTTTTACATACTATATCTTATATATGTAAATTTCAACAAGGTGTTTATACTCTTTCATAAGATTTACGTTTTCACAATGACTATTGGATATTTGACTATAGAACCGATCCAATCATCACATTTTTACCGGAGAAATTTCTTTTATGCTTGCCGTAATATGTATAGATGCGATTGTTTTTCCCTTTTGGGAATAATTATGGATTATAACTTACTTTTAGGAAGTCTAAGTCCTCGTTAAATCCAAAAAGAGTAGAAAAATAACCATTATTTTGTTATTCTCCTACTCTTTTAAATAGATAAAATCTCTACTCTTTACATTTAACCCTTTATTTCTCTTTGACATGTCCCTCATTCTGTCAGTGGCATTTTATTGGCTACATTACCGTTTCCAGATATCTCAGCACTATCTTTCTTCCAAGTTTCCCGCCTGTTTCGTTTATGATTGTAGCATAAGGTATTTTCTATCCATTCCACAAATAGGAAAAGTTTCATTCATCATGCTTCGAAAAGCCTTCATATGCACTTTTAAATAATTCATTTCTGAACTTTCAAGCTGTTTATACTTTTTCAGAGTAGTCTTCGCTCCATTATCTAAAGATTCTTTCATGCCCTGTGTAAGCCACGCTAACTTAAGGCATATATCACGCCTTTATCACTTGTTTTTCCACCTTGATTTGCTAGTTGATAATAATGCAAGCTGAGTTCTTTTCAACAGCCTCTTCATAGGTATAAGTCATCTTGGTCTCATCTATCCCTTTGAACTTAGCCGTAATCTCTTATATCCTTAATATGCCTGTCACTAATTGAATTAAAAACTTTTAATAAGTCCCGCATATCCACACTTTGTACAGACTATTGCATCTATTTAGTTGCATCACATATTTATATATAGGGCGTAAATCACTGTCAAGCCTGACCAGGAGTTTCTTCCTACTTTACTGCCTTTCTTTTAAACTTTTGCAGCACAACAAGGGCAAGTATAAGTTTTATCAAAAAGAATTGACTCTTCAGATACTTCCCATATCTACACCTCCTGTACTCGGCCTTCTATCTTCTTTCTTCCCCACCTTCTTGTCTTTATCCTTATCTTTGTATATATCTATACTCTTTAAGCTTTCCAGCCCAAATTTTTCCAGTCCACTCAATAATTTCTTGGACATTATTTCCTTCCTCCTTAAACTGCCTATTTTTATGCCTTATGAGGATTATAAGAACTCTTAAGGGAAACTATCCTGTTAAATACAGGCATTTCAGGTCTGGAATCCTTTAGAATCTAAAACAGAAAAACCATTTCTTACGAATTGATACTGTTCTACTTCTGTAGTTCCTTTAAGGCTTTCTTCAACAAGGCATTTTTATAATAGTTAACGAATTAGGATTTAAGTTTAACTCACCATCTTCATTGTAAAACCCCTTTTCCTCATCCACTATATTCTCATACAATCTCACTTCGCAAGGCACGGCATGAGATGCACTTACCCAGTGGATTGTACCCTACCTTTCTTCCCTCAAAACCACTTCCACTCTTTGTCTCAGGATCATAGGTACATCTTATCTCTGTAACCCTTCCCTTTTTCATCCACATCATAACCTGTACAGGTAACAAAATAAGCATTCATAAGTCTTACTTCATTGCCAGGGAAGAGTCTGAAATATTTTTAGGAGGATCTATCATAAAGTCCCTCACGCTCTATGTAGAGTTCTCTCTGTAAATGCAAGCTTTCTGCTGCCAAGTGCCTCGTTTTCAAGATTGTGCGGTGCATCAAGCCACTCTGTCTCACCCTCAGGAAATTAGTGATTACAAGCTTTTACAGGATCAAGTACAGCCATAACACGCTTCTTCTCAAGCTTAAGAGTCTCTCTAATACAGTACTCAAGCATAGCATAGTCAGAAGATGCATTGCTCTTGGTTACACCTGAAAGCTCCATAAACAGCTTAATTGATTCAGGAGTATAGCCTCTTCTCCTAAGTGCGCTTATGGTAACAAGCCTTGGATCATCCCAACCATCAACTATTCCATTGTCTACAAGCTTCTTAATATATCTCTTTCCGGTTACCACATTGGTAAGATAAAGCTTTGCAAACTCTATCTGCTTAGGAGGATTCTCATATTCAAGCTCTCTTACCACCCAGTCATATAAAGGTCTATGGTCTTCAAATTCAAGGGTGCAGATAGAATGTGTAACACCCTCCACTGCGTCTTCAATTGGATGTGCAAAGTCATACATAGGATAAATGCACCAGTCATCACCTGTATTATGATGAGTCATCCTCGCAATTCTATAGATGACAGGATCTCTCATATTCATATTGGGAGAGGTCATGTCTATCTTTGCTCTTAAAACCTTGCTTCCATCAGGAAATTCGCCGTTTTTCATTCTCTCAAATAAGTCAAGATTCTCTTCTATGCTTCTCTCTCTATATGGTGAGTTCTTGCCAGGCTCTGTAAGAGTACCTCTGTATTCTCTGATTTCATCCGCAGACAAATCACATACAAAGGCCTTTCCCTTCTTTATAAGCTTAATTGCTGCCTCGTACATCTCTTCAAAGTAATTGGACGCAAAAATAGCATCTATCACCAAAGTCTGCACCCAGCCACTCTACATCAGCCTTGATTGACTCAACAAACTCAGTCTTTTTCCTTTGTGGGATTGGTGTCGTCAAATCTAAGATTGAACTGTCCGCCATACTCCTTAGCAAGGCCGTAGTTAAGAAGAAATTGACTTAGATGTCCTATATGTAAATATCCGTTTGGTTCAGGCGGAAAATCTGGTTATTACCTTCTTTGTCCTGCCTTCGGCTATATCTTTGTCAATAATGTCTTCGATAAAATTCCTTGATACTCTCTGTATTCTCTTCCATAAAGAAGCCTCCATTCAATATACATATCTTTACTATACTACCATAAAAATCAGGCTATATCAATAATTCTGTCTTTTTCATAAAAAGTATATACAATACTACAATTCAAGCTTATATGCTATAAAAACATATCTTTGGGAGATTTTAAATCAGATACTTTCATCTTCAGAATATACACTTATGTTTTTACCACAATGTCATTCTGAAGATTTTAATTAATAATCAGTAAATTTTAATAATTGTAATAATAAGTATCATCAATCTTTTACTCCATCAGGCTTCCAGTTCTCAATGCCCTTATAATGAAGCCTGAAGAAATGATATCTCCTGTCAGTAGCCAGTCCTGCCTGCCAAAGCATCCTTACAAACCCTGATGCAGGATTTT